>Ga0209624_10000369_pt1 | contig 39882 bp, 36 predicted proteins | sample JacPinW_OM2H0_O1_FD_188565 | JGI IMG/M metagenome (GOLD analysis project Ga0209624, IMG submission 188565) | Forest soil microbial communities from Algoma, Ontario, Canada - Jack Pine, Ontario site 1_JW_OM2H0_O1 (SPAdes) (version 2) | ecosystem: Environmental > Terrestrial > Soil > Boreal...
GCCTTATAGACAGCGCCCATCCCGCCCTGCCCGAGGATGCCGAGAATTTCGTAGCGTCCGCCAAAAAGCACGCCCGGCGTCAAACTCAGGAAAGCGGAGATGCTGTCAGCCGGTGGTCCAGCAGAAGGCTGCCCAGAGGAGGGTGCTTGACGCATGTAGGGTAGAGCCTGAGTCAGGCCGGGAAGGTCGCTGCCATGGCCCGTCGTCGGCGCGTCCGAGAGCGGGGCATTGGAGAGCGGAGGAGGCGTAAGAGCGGCGGCCCCGATAGCGTCTTCGGAGTGAGGCAGACGGGTGCCCGGCTTCGTCGGGCTGTCGGAATCCTTCCGTCTGCGATCGCGCTCATCCATGAAGTTGGCCCGGGTACGGAGAGCTGGGGAGGGGAGCGCGCCTCGGTCCTCTGACAAAGGCAGCGTTTGCCTCAGTTCGTCGAGGGGAATTCGAGAACCCAGCACTCCTATATGCTACGAGAGTATAACCCGGAAATGGTTCTGGGGGAACAAGCACCCTACTCGGGTAAGGGCTTTCTTGCGACCGAAGCTTTATACACATTTGGCATTTCCAACCGGTCGGTATGAACATCTCGTGATTATTGCTTAGCCTGCTTAAATGAGGAGTTGGGCGTCCGGTTTTAGCGCCATCCCCTACGCGCGGCATCCAACCACAACTGTAAGAACGAATTACGAGTCTGTTTCCCTTCGGTTCGACTCGGCGTTTGGGATGGAATCCGAGCGGTATTGGCAAGTCTTAACAAAACATATCTAAGCCCGCATTAGAGTCCCTCGGCACGGCTTCCTCTTCTGGAAACTTGACGCGAGCTGCGTTGCTTCTCACATCACGGAAGTCAATCCGCGCTAAGTGGGATAGGGGCGGGCAAATGGGGTGGATTTTGCAGGGACGCGCCCGTCTGCTGGGGGCTGCTGAACGACCTGCCGAGCCAGCTGCAGTGTCCGCAGCGGCTGAAAGCCGGTTATGAAATACCGGGTTTGACGCAGGGGTGAACTGGTGCGCCACCCAAAATCAGAAAGAACGGCGAGTTCCAAAGCAGCAGGGGGAAACGGCTCCAAAAGGTGTACGACTTCGGCGATGTGGCTTCCGGGTTCATCATGGTGTGTCATGCTCGGAGGAGCAATTATGGGGGATGAGGCGACGGTGGCGCTTTTGCAGGAGATTCGCGATATCCAGAAACAGCAGTTGGAATGTTTGAGGACATCGATTGCCAATCAGCAGCAGTCTTTAGGCGTGCAGCAGCAAGTGGTTGATCGGCAAAAGATGCTGGTGACGCGTTCGACAAGGCTTTGGCTGTACGTTCTTGGAAGCATCTTTTTGTTGTTCTTCTTATACCTGATTCCTATTTTTTCTAAGTTTGTGGTGGGGCACTAACCGGCAGAAGTGAACAACGGACGAGGAGGCAGGACGGCTTCGTCGGCAAGCCAACCGGTCGGTACGAGAATTTCGCGATTGCCGCCTGACCGTGCTTAAATGAAAAGTTGGGCGCCAGTTTTTTTGCGCCATCCCCGCGCGCGGCATCCAAGCATAAATTTCCAGACGAGGTGAGAAACTGCGGATCCCTCGCTCCGCTCGGGATGACAAGTCCTGAGAAGGCGCGGCGAGCGAGACGAGTTGGAGGACATTTGGACTTCCAGTTAAACGACGAGCAACTGCAGCTCAAGAAGACGGTGCGTGAGTTTGCTGAGCGCGAGATGGCTCCGCACGTCATGCGCTGGGATGAAGCTTGCGAATTTCCGCTGGCCACGATCAAAGAATTGGGCAAGCTTGGCCTGATGGGGATGATTTTTCCGCCGGAGTATGGCGGCGCGGGCATGGGTTATGTTGAGTATGTGACAGCGGTGGCAGAGCTATCGCGCGTCGATGGGTCGGTGGGGATTATCGTCGCGGCGCATACCTCGCTTTGCTCGAACCATATTTTTATCGCCGGAAATGAAGCGCAGAAAAAGAAGTATGTGCCGAAGCTTGCGAGTGGCGAGTTTATCGGCGCGTGGGGATTGACCGAGCCCTCGGCGGGATCGGATGCGGGTAGCGCGCGCATGACGGCGACGCGGGCTAAGGGAGGATGGGTGCTCAACGGCTCGAAGACCTTCATCACCAATGGTCACTATGCTGACGTGCTGGTGGTGATTGCGGTTACCGATCGCGCGGCGCACACGCATGGGCTATCGGCGTTCGCCGTGGAGAAAGATTCGAAAGGATTCCGCGCCGGGAAAAAAGAAAACAAACTCGGCTTGCGCGCGAGCGACACCGCAGAGCTGATCTTCGAAGATTGCTTTGTGCCATCGGAGAATCTGCTCGGCGGGGAAGGCAACGGATTCATCGATGCGATGCGCGTGCTTGACGGCGGACGCATCTCGATCGCCGCGCTCTCGCTTGGCATGGCGGAGGGCGCGTACGGCGCGGCGTTGAAGTATTCAAAAGAGCGCAAGCAATTTGGGCAGGCGATCTCGGAGTTTCAGGCGATCCAGTGGAAGCTGGCCGATATGGCGACGGAGATCGAAGCTGCCAAACTTTTGACGCTGCGCGCGGCGGCTATGAAAGATGCGGGGATGAAGACTACGCTGGAATCGTCGATGGCCAAGCTTTACGCCAGCGAGGTCGCGGTGAAGTGCGCCAATGAAGGCGTGCAGATTCACGGCGGATATGGGTTTATCAAAGATTATCCGGCAGAGAAATTTTATCGCGACGTGAAGTTGTGCACGATTGGTGAAGGGACGAGCGAAATTCAGCGGCTGGTGATTGCGAGACAGTTATTGAAGGATTAGCGGGCAGATATAAAATAGCGACGGCCTCCCTGCGACAGAAGGCCGTCGATGCGAAGCGCCGCAGCACCAAGCAGCCTCTTACGGTCCGACAGTGCTGGTCAGCTTGTTGTCCGGGCCCATGATAACGCACGCGACCTGGCCCGTCCCCAAAGGGGCGCACGAGGGCGTGCCCATGCCAGTACCGCCAACCGAGGTAAAACCCGACCAGGCCGCTCCGTTATAGACATCGGCGTAAAACGCATCGGTGTCTGCGCCGACACCGTATATTCCGCAAACCAGCTCGTTCGCAGCCTGCGTGGCGCAACCAGCATTTGCATTGACCGCGCCGCCGATGGAACTGTAGCCGGTCCAGTCGGCCAGAGTCCAAGCTCCTCCATTGAAACGGGCGCCGAAGATGCCCGAGTCGTAGGCTTCGGCGAAGCACACCACATTCCCGCTCGAGTTCATCGATATGCAATCGGGTTCGCCGGCAGCGATTCCGCCGAGGTTGAGGAAGCCTTCCCATCCGCCAGCCGTGAAACGATTTACCAAGGTAGCGTACTCAGTAGTAAATACAGCGCAAATCACTCCGCCGTTGTTATCGGTGGTGCAGCTGGGGGCGCTGAAGGCCGTGGTTGTGAGGTTCGCGAACGCGCTCCAGGCGGTGCCATTGTAAAGCGACCACGCCAAACCGCCAGAGGAGTTCCCCGCTACGCAGAGCACTTGACCCACGGCCAGCTCGGCGCAACTGGGAGCCGAATACAGTGTCGCCTTTATTTTTACCGGCTTGCTCCATACTCCGCTCGTTAGTTCCGCGACCTGCAAGTTGCCATTGGTTGCGATTGCTGCACAGAACACATTACCGCTTCCATCGCTCGTACAGCTCGGGTCGGAACTGACAGCGCCGGCCAGGTTCTTCCATGTTCCCCACTTAGTCCCGTTGAACTCGTTGACCATGACGGCGGAAGTGCCGCTCCGCACTGCACAAGCGACATTTCCGTTCGAGATAGCAGCGCAAGAAGGATTGCCGAAGCCGGTGGCAGTGCCGTCGAAATGAAACTTCCCCAACTGGCCCAAGAGAGCGGGGCCAGCCCCAGGCAGACAGACAAGAGCGTAAGGCGAACTGCTATTCCTTTCATGGATATCCTCCAGGTTGGTTTTTAGACTTCGAGTAACTGACGGTGGCCGCCCACACTACGGCGCCCGGTATGTATCGTTGTTTTCGCCGCGGGGAAGGACTAAATACTTGCACGGAAGTCTGCCAGCTTCTATCGTTTGTATCGGGTTGAACTGTGTCGGTTGAACTGTTATCGAGTTGACCTGGGCACCGAGCCAACTTTTCCGTTTTTATATTCGTAGCCAGTTCGGTGGCTTACGTGGAAAGTTGTCAAAATGAGGGCTTGACAGGATTTGAGCCAGGGAGGGATCAGCGGTGATCCACGGGGCGCACGTCATCGTTTACAGCAAGGATGCGGAAAGCGACCGCGCTTTCTTTCGCGATGTTCTTAAATTTCCCGCAGTGGATGCCGGGCATGCCTGGCTGATTTTTGCGCTGCCGCCTGCGGAGGCTGCGTTTCATCCTGGTGAGAATGATGTGCACGAGCTTTACTTCATGTGCGACGACCTGAAGGCCGAGATGGAGTCGCTGAAAGCGAAGAAAGTGAAATGTGGCGCGGTGCAAGAGGAGCGCTGGGGCAGTGTCACTACGATTTCGCTGCCTGGAGGCGGGAAGATTGGGCTTTATCAGCCTAAGCATCCCACGGCGCTTGGGCGATAAAGAGTGGATGGTGCGACCGAGCTCTTCTACCGCGGAGGCACGGAGCCACGGAGAAAACCTTGAGACTTGCGATAATGAGAACGGAAAGGTTTTCCCTGGGCGTTTGGGTTTCTCGGTGACTCCGCGCCGCCGCGGTCAGAAAACGGAATTGCCTGAACGCTGATCGACGCTGGTTGCTACACTATCTTGTTTGACTCAGCCCAGTACAACTCTAGTCGACCAGCTTCGCTGCGGCGATCCGCGCGCCTTGGCTCGCGCAATATCCACGGTTGAGAATCGCTCGACGGGTTGGTCCGATTTGCTCAAGTCGCTCTTCCCCCACACGGGCAAGGCGCGCGTGATCGGTCTGACCGGCGCTCCGGGAGCGGGTAAGAGCACGCTAGTCGATCAGCTGGCCAAGCATTATCGCAAAGAAAATCGCACCATCGGGATCATCGCGGTCGATCCTACAAGCCCTTATACGGGTGGTGCGATTTTGGGCGACCGGATACGAATGCAGGATCACTATGCCGATCCGGGGATTTATATTCGCAGCATGGCAACACGAGGTTCGCTCGGCGGGCTGGCGCGCGCCACGGCGGATGCTGCGACCGTACTCGATGCTTCGGGGCGGGACCTGGTAATGATTGAGACGGTCGGCGTGGGGCAGGACGAGATTGACATTGTGCGGCTGGCCGATGTCACGGTGGTGATTCTTGTGCCGGGCATGGGCGACGATGTGCAGACAATCAAAGCCGGGATCATGGAGATTGCCGATATTTTCGTCATAAACAAAAGCGATCGCGAAGGGGCGGAGCGCGTGGAGCGCGAGATTCGCGGGTTGCAATCGCTGGCCACGCGGAAGCTCGGGACGATCAACGATCGCTGGACGCCTCCGATCGTGAAGACGGTGGCTAGCGAGGGCGTGGGCACGGCGGCGCTGGCGGAGGCGATCGCCGACTACGAGGCGTATCTGAAGAAGGAAAATCTGTTCTTGAAGAAGAATGTCGAGAACTGGCAGGAGCGATTGATTGAGATGCTCCGTGATGCCATGCTCCAAAAGGTGCGTGAGCGGGTGGATGGCGCGAGCCTCGCGCGTTATGCGGAGGAGATCGCCGAACATAAAAGAGATCCGTATTCGCTGGTCGAGGAGATTGTCGAAGGGTCCGATGGGCGAGGCGGAAGCAATGTACAGCATTGATCATCTTGGCATCGCGGTGAAGTCGCTGGGAGCGGCGAAGGCGGTTTACGAGAAGCTGGGGCTGAGCGTTTCTCCGGAAGAGACGGTGGAGCAGGAGAAGGTGCGCCTGGTGATGGTACCGGTGGGCGAGAGCAGGCTGGAGTTGCTGGAGGCGACTTCGCAGGATTCGACGATCGCGAAGTTCATCGCCAAGCATGGCGAGGGCCTGCATCATGTTTGTATACGCGTTCCCGATCTCGCGGCGGCGGTCGCAAAATTGCAGAGCAATGGGGTGCGGCTCGTGTCGAACGAGATCAAAACGGGCGCGGGCGGACATCGCTATGTGTTCGTGCATCCGCAGAGCACGGCAGGCGTGCTGCTGGAATTGGTCGAGGGGCATTGAACTGGCAGGAAAACATTTCCGCATATGGAGTCGAGGAATTGAAGCCGCTGGAACAAATTCGCAAGGAAATTATTGAGATCGTCAATCGAGAGACGCGGGCTTGGGACACGAAAGATGTTGAATTGTTGCTCTCGGTATTTCATCCGGATATGGTTTGGCCGTGGCCTCGAACGCCCGAGTTGCACGATCCTCTGGATTGGGTGATCGTTTGGGGTCGTTATGACCGCGAGCGCTGGAAGCGTGGTTGGCAGCAGTTGTTCGATACGCACACACTGGAGCGCAATCAGCGGAGCATTCAAAAGATTGAAATCTCGGAACAAGGCGACGGGGCGTTTGCAGTGGTCGATGTTGATACCTTGTGGCGCGACGCCAACGGCCAGGACTTTCACTGGAAAGGACGCGCCTGCAAGGTTTACAGCTGGATGGGCAGCGAATGGAAAATGACCATGCACACCGGCCTGTTGAACTACTGACGCTTAAGCGAAGCATTCACGCGCTGGCACGCGTTCGAGATCTTCTAAATGCTTCTTCTAGCCACTGATACTTCGGGGAAACAGGGCAGCCTCGCTCTCGCCGAGTGCGGAGCGGCGGAAGGCTGCGCGGTTATGGAGGTTGTCCCGCTCACGGGCGGCGCGTTTTCAGCGCAGCTGGTTCCGCAGATCGCGGCTCTACTCGAAAAGCACGGGCACAGTAAGCGCGACCTGGGAGCATTTGCGGTTGTCAACGGTCCGGGGTCTTTCACGGGATTGCGCGTGGGTTTGGCTGCGATCAAAGGGTTCGCCGAGGCGCTGGAGAAGCCGATCGTTGCTATTTCATTGCTGGAGGCGGTTGCGCGCGCGAGTCGTTCGCGTGATCGCCTGCTCAGCGTGCTCGATGCGGGGCGGAGTGAAGTCTACGTCGGCGACTATGAAGTTTATCCAGAAGTTTGCCTACACAGCGAACGGCTGCTGAGCAGCCACGAGTTGGTTGCCGAAGCCAAATCGAAAGACCGGCTTGTCATCACGCCAGATGGCGCTTTGGCTGAGATTTTTCGGGCCGCCGGAGTTCGGGTTGAACTGATCGAGTATCCGAAAAGCGCAGTGATTGCTCGGATGGGTTGGGAGCATCTGCAACGCGGCCAAACGGTTCGTCCCGAGGATCTGGAGGCGAACTACATTCGTCGTTCCGACGCTGAAATTTTCGCCAAGCAAAAAGTCTGAGATTGCCAACTGTCTATTGTCTATGCTCGTGGTTATACGATCCGCTAGGTTGAACGATGTGTCCGAGATTCTCGCGATTGAACAACAGGCAGCCAGCGCGTCTCATTGGACATCCGCGCAGTATGGCAAGTTAGTCAACGATGGGGTGGTTTTGGTGGCGGAACTCGATGCCGAGGGCACCGGCAAACTCTGCGGCTTCCTTTGCGCCCAGATCGTCGCGGGCGAGTGGGAGATTGAGAATGTGGTGGTCGCGGCGGAATTCCTACGCCGTGGCGTCGCCAGCGAGTTGATGTTCAGGTTGATTCAAAGGGCGCGCGAGGGGTGGGCATCCGCCATTCTGCTCGAAGTCCGCGAGTCGAATCTGGCGGCGCGTGGATTATATGAAAAGCACGCTTTTCGCGAAGTAGGACGGCGGCGATTGTATTACAAGGTTCCGGACGAGGACGCCATTCTATATGGGCTGCGGTTTGAGCGGTAATTATGTCGGAAAACCATTGATTCTGCACTACTTTCGGTGCAGCTTTTGGGCTCAGACAGCTGGCGAGCGGTGGAAATCTTTCTATGAAATATCATTGAATGGCTATTGATTTCTGTGCTAATTTTAACCTGGCAGTAACAGAAAACAGCAGGAGGTCTGGCAAGGATGCTGACTCCAAGAGACCAAATCCTGACCGGTCATGAGCAATTCCAGCGACTGGTTCAGGAGCACTCGCAATACTCCCAACGGCTGGAATCCCTCACCGAAAAGCGGTACCTCACCGAAGACGAAAAACTAGAGGAAGTGCGGCTGAAGAAACTGAAGCTGCGCCTCAAAGACCAGATGCAGAGCCTGGAGCACCAGGTATATCGGCATTCTGCATAGGTAAAAAGAGCAGCGAGCAGGCCATCGGCCTGAGCGCCACCCTTCGTCGGCCTCAGCACAGTAGCCGTGTCTCCGCACCAGGCGCGTCTAAGCGCCTCTTTTTGTTTGAAAGCGGCGTGGTTCGCTGCGCGTCATTCGCGGTTCGCGCAATGACGTTGATCGCCGAGAACCATCTGCGACGGCGAAAAGCGAACGACGAACCGCGAACAGCGCGCGACCAACCCCCTTACGCCATATAATTGACCTGACTCTCCTATGGTGCGCGACGGTTATTTCTATGGCTTGGGCTGCGTAGTCGCGGCGGGCGTGATCGCCTGGCTGGCGTCTTGGCCTTATGCCATCCCGGTGCTGTTGCTGGGAGCATTTTTTCTTTGGTTTTTCCGCGATCCGGAGCGCCAGATTCCTCAAACTGCTGACGGTGTCGTTCCTGTCGTGTCTCCGGGAGACGGCAAGGTGACCGATATTTCCGTCGTGACCGCCGGAGGCACGGCGCGCAATCGCATCAGCATTTTTCTGAGCGTCTTTGACGTGCACGTCAACCGCTCGCCGATTGCGGGGGTGATCCGCGAAGCGAGCTATCAGCGCGGCAAATTTATCAACGCCATGAGCGCGCATTCGGCCGAGGAGAACGAGCAAAATATTGTCAGCGTGGAAGGTGACGGCCGTATCGTAATATTCAAGCAGATTGCCGGCTTGATCGCGCGCCGCATCGTCTTCAATTTTCACGTGGGAGACTATGTCAAGTGCGGTGAACGGGTCGGGCTGATCAAGTTTGGCTCACGCGTGGATGTGCTGTTCGATTGCGATGCGGCGATTCAAGTGAAGATCGGTGATCGCGTCAAGGGAGGAGCATCGGTGCTGGCTCTTTTACCGGCCAGGCAAGCGGTTCATGCGGGTGGAGTCGGTGCCAGTAGCCGAGGAGTGGCGCACGGGGCGGAGCGGGAGGCGCATTGAGCATGTCGTCAAACATGTCATCCAATAGCGAAGATCCGGGACCCCGCCGACGCGAATCGGACCGTTCCCGCGGAAAATTGCGCAAGGGCATGTATATATTGCCCTCGCTGTTCACTACCGCGAATATTGCGGCTGGGTTCTACGCGATTCTCCAGACCGTGCATGGCAGCCAGAGTGAAGCGTGGCACTTGGATTTCGCGGCCAAAGCGATCGGCTTTGCCGTGCTGTTCGATGGCCTGGACGGAAGAATCGCGCGCATGACCAACACCGCCAGTGATTTCGGCAGAGAGCTGGATTCGCTGGCCGACGTAATTACCTTCGGAGTCGCGCCAGCTCTGCTCGCATGGATGTGGGGCTTCCATCTACTGCCGGATGTTAAGACCTTTCCCGACCTACACTTGAAGATCACGCAATTGGGCTCCATTGCTTGCTTCGCTTTTCTCATCGCGGGCGCGAGCCGGCTGGCGCGCTTCAACATCGCGAAAAATCCGCAGCCCTCCAATCCGGGGCGGCCAGGGAAAAAATATTTTGTCGGCATGCCGATTCCGGCGGGAGCGGGAGTTATTGCGGCTGTCGTGCATTTCTCCGGCGGTGAGCCGTTGACTTCGTGGGTGACGGCGGTGAGCTGGCTGATGATGGTGGTGGTGGTCGGCTATCTGATGGTGAGCACGTGGCGCTTCTACAGCTTCAAAGATATTGATTTTCGTTCCCGCCATCCGTTTCGCCTGGTTGTGATCTTTGGCGTAGTGGGCGCTTCGATCTGGTTCTTTTCAGGGCCCGCGCTCTTCGCGATTGCGATTCTCTACATGGCTTCGGGCGTGCTGTGGCGCTTGCAATGGATCTTCCACCGCAAGACTCCGCCGGCGCCTCCGGCTTATCGGGAGGCATCGCAGAATCCATGACTGCTGCTCCAAAGTTTCCGCTTTCGAAGTCCGCCTCATCACCGGCTGATCTGCGTGGAACGAATGTTTATCGCGTGGCTGTCGTGGGAGCGGCTTCGCTCAAAGGAAAAGAGGTTGCCGAAATTCTGCGCGAACGGAATTTCCCCGCCGTCGACGTGCGCTTGCTCGACGATGACGAGTCGCTCGGGCAACTGGAGGCGGTAGGCGACGAGATGAGTTTTATTCAAAGCGTTCGGTCGGAACAATTTGAGAAGGTGGATTTTGCCTTCTTCGCTTCCGATCAGCGTTCGACGCGCAATAACTGGAAGGCGGCGCGCGACCTCGGCAACACCATCGTCGATGTTTCGTCTGCGCTTGAAAATGAAGCGGGAGCGTCGATTCGCTCGCCCTGGATCGAACGCCAGACGGGCCAACCGGTTGCGCCTGAGTTGCTACCAGGTCCAGTGGTGGTCGCCCATCCAGCGGCGACAGTGCTGGCGCTGCTAGCCCTGCGCATCGAGAAGGCAAGCGCGACGACGGGGAAAATCGAGCGCATGATTGCGACGGTGTTCGAACCCGCGTCCGAGAACGGCCAGAAAGCGATGGACGAACTGCACGAGCAGACGGTGAATCTGCTCTCCTTTCAGGAGTTGCCGAAGAACGTGTTCGACATTCAAGTGGCGTTTAACATGGTGGCGCGCTACGGACAAAGATCGAACCTGTCGCTGCAAGCTGTTTCCGAGCGAATCCGGAAGCACTACCGTCAAATTGCCCGCGGCGCGACCGAGCCCGCGCTACAGGTATTGCATGCTCCAGTTTTTCACGGGCATGGATTTTCTGTTTACTTCGAAATGGAGAAGCCAGTCGCGCTGGCAGATTTGTCGGCGGCGCTGGCGGGAGAGCACGTCGTCATCAGCGCCAGCCCCGAGGAATCGCCCACCAGTGTGAGCGCGGCGGGTCAGGGAGACATTCTGGTTTCGCTAGCGGTCGACGCCAATCACAAGAATGGAGTGTGGCTTTGGGCAATCACTGACAATCTCCGCGTGGCCGCGTTAACCGCCGTTGAGTGCGCCGAGACGCTGACGGTATCGCGTCCGCGAGGTCAGATCCAATGAAGCGCTGTGCAGCCGCGCTGAGCTTGGCCTCGATCTCGATCTTGATGGCGACGGGCTGCGGCTACCACCGCGTGGGTGCGGGCGATCTGCCGCAGAACATCCACTCCATCGCCATCCCCGACTTTGTCAGTCATAGTCAGACCTTTCGCGTCGAGCAGGTGCTCACGGACGCGGTCGTACGCGAATTCAACGCGCGCACGCAATATCACGTGGTGCATGAGGTGAATGGCGACGCGGATGCGGTGCTGAAGGCGACGGTGCTATCGGCATCGGCGACGCCGCTGGCGTATGACTCTCAAACCGGGCGCGCCGTCAGCGCTCTGGTCACGGTGAGCATACAAGTGACGCTGTCGGACCGTCAGGGCAAAGTGTTGTTCGAGAATCCGGCGTATCTTTTTCACGATCAGTATGAAATCTCGCGCGATCTTCCGAGTTTTTTTCAGGAAGATTCTCCGGCGGTCGATCGGCTGTCGCGCGATTTCGCGCACACCCTGGTGGCCAATATTCTGGAGGCGTATTGATGCTGGAGGAATTCTGATGCGCGCCTTCGGTCAGGTCAACCGCTTTTTCTCCGACCTCGAGTCGCACAAGCTGCGGCCGGCTTATGTTTTGGTGGGCGATGAAGCGTTTTTTCGCAAGCGCTGCCGCGATGCCATTCTTGCGCACCTAGTCGCGCCCGACTCGCGGGATTTCGGATTGTTCGAGCTCGATCTCGCCGAGACTTCGTTGAATGAAATTTTGGATCGCGCGCGCACCCCCTCGCTGATGGCGCCGTTTCAGGTTTTCTTTGTGCGCGGAGTGAAAAATTTGTTTGGTCGCGGGTCGAACGAAGAAAAGATCGCGGCTATCGAAGCCTATTGCAAGAATCCGAATCCCGACGCGCTCCTGGTGTTTGTTGCCGATCACATCAGCATTCCCGCCGATGCGCGCCGCATAGAGATGACCGACAAGGATCGCTATCAGAAGATCCGCGAGGATTTGGGGTCTTTCTGCGGCATCGTCGAACTGGCGCGTGTGCAGGAGGGCGAAGCCGTTCGCTGGATTGGTGAGTATTGCGTGACGCGCGGAGTGAAGATCGATGCCGATGGCGCGCGTGAGCTAGTCGATGCGCTCGGTGCCGACATGATGATGGTGTCGAACGAACTGGAAAAGCTAATTCTTTACGTCGGCGACAAGAGGATGGTCACGCTCGGCGATGTCGAAACCATGGTGCTGGCCGCGAAGCAGCGCTCACTCTATGAATTGACGGATGCGATTTCATCGAAAGATCGCGTGCGCGCGCTGGCTGTGCTCGATGCGCTGCTTTCGACGGGCGACGGGGAAGAAGCGGCGATCGGTCATCTCTATATGCTGGCGAAAACATTTCGCCAGATGCTGGTGATCCTCGAACGCAACGTGCGCGACCAGCGCATGCTGTGGGCGGCTTTGTGGCAAGGCTTTCGCGTGCCGCCGTTTGCGGCCGACGATATTATCCGGCAGGCGCGGCGCTACAAATCGAAGCGCGAACTGACGCGCGCCATTCGGTTGGTAGCAAAGGCCGATCTGGCGCTCCGTTCGAATCCTCCGGGCAAGCGGATGGTGCTGGAGAGGCTGATTCTCGATCTTGCGGGCGAGCCGAAGTCAGAAGTTGCCGGCGGATGGATGCAGGAAGAACTACCGGTGTAGCGATGCCCGCTCCATCGTTTCAAACCTGTGTCCTAACGAATGCTCACTCGCACCCCCAATCAGTTAAACTAAACAGGCGTGGTTTCCTTCCTCCTCCGGCGTCGCCCCGCTTTCGCTGTCTTCATCCTGCTGCTTTTCGCCCAACGCTGCCTGGCAGCGGAGCCTTTAGTTTCCAGCGCATTGCGTCCGTCTGATCCGTTGAATCAGGCCGCTTTCGAGCATTACTACAACCTCGACCACGACGCCGCAATCCAGGATTTCGAGAAAATTCTGGCGCGTCATCCGAATGATCCGTTTGCCGTGAATCATCTGCTCTCCGCGATTCAAGTGCGCGAGTTGTATCGCATGGGCGCGATGAATACGGGCGATTACTCGAACGACAATTTCATAGGACTGGCACATCGTCCCGCCGATCCCGCGCAGAAGGAACGCATCAAGCAGCTGGTCCAGCAAGCCGAAAAACTTGAGAATGCCGAACTGGCTAGTAATCCGGATAACGTCGAGATGCTCTACGCCCGCGGTGTTACGCGTGGGCAGTTCGCGTTATACACGGCGCTCCTTGAACGCGCGTGGTTTTCGGCGCTGCGTAACGCAGTGGGCGCACGGCGCGATCATGAGCGGGTTCTCGAATTGGACCCGCGCTATTCCGATGCCAAACTCGTAGTGGGCGCGCACAACTATGTGATGGGGAATCTGTCGCTGGCGGTGAAGATGGCGGTCGCGTTGGTGGGCTTGAGCGGCGACAAAGACAAGGGACTTCGCTATTTGAACGATGCCTACCACGGCAACGGCGAAACCAGCGTTGACGCTGGCATCGTGCTCATGGTTTTTCTACGCCGTGAACAGCGCTATGGCGAGGCGTTGCAGATCGCGGACGAGATTGGCCCGCGCTTTCCGCGCAACTATCTTTTGCCGCTAGAAGAGGCGAATCTGCTGCGCGCGTCGGGCAAGAATGATGAGGCGGAGGCGCAATATCGGCGCGTGTGGCAGAACGGGCGCGAGGGAAAATACGGTAGTCTACATTGTGAAATCGCGGCGATTGGGCTGGGCGACCTGTTGCGCAGCGAAAAGAAATATCAGGCTGCGGCTGCGTCCTATGAGCTAGTCAGCGAGGTTGCGGGCGCCGATCCGGAATTGTTGCAGAAGGCAAATCTCGGAGCCGGCGAAATGTATGACCAGCTGCAGAAGCGCGACCTGGCGGTGAAGAAATACGAGGCCGTGGTGGCGACGAACTCCGGCAACGCCGAAGCGGATAAGGCGAGGAAGAGAATCAAGGACGCATACCGGGAGTAGCTAAGCGTTTAGCTGTTAGCACTTAGCCTTTATCCAAGAGCTAGAAGCTAATAGCCAGAAGCTGATCCCGGAACATTTTCTCCGCAGCCGCCGTATCATAAACAGGGGGTGACAACCGTGTACTGCAACGCTTGCGGCAAGGCTATCGCTGAAGATGGGCGCTTTTGCTCTCACTGCGGCAACGTGGTCGGGATGGTGCCGGTGCCGAAGAAGTTGATGCGTTCGCGATCGGACCGGAAAATCGGCGGCGTTTGCGCCGGCCTGGCTCACTATCTCGAGCTCGATGTGTCTCTCGTGCGCATCCTCTGCTTCTTCATCACGCTCTGTTGCGGAGTCTTCCCGGGAATCATCGCGTATATTCTGGGATGGATCATCATTCCGGAGGAGCCGTTGCTGCTTCCGGTGTCTGCTTCGCAACAGTCGGTTCCTGGCTAGCAGGTGGCGCGCCTCTAGCAAGCCGAGACTGACACCCCGAGACCCGACACCTTGCCGTTCCTGCACAGCGACGACGCCGAGATTTTCTATGAAGTTCGCGGGAACGGTCCGCCGGTCGTCCTGCTCCATCCTTTTCCTGGTCATCACGGATTCTGGAATCCGATAGCGGCAGCGCTCGATTCGCGCTACCGGTTGATTCTTCCTGACCTGCGCGGGCATGGTGATTCGGAAATTGGCGTAGGTCCCGCTTTCATGGCAAAGCACGCCAGCGACATCGCGCGCGTGCTCGCCGCCGAGGGCTTAGGCAGAGTGGCGTTCATCGGTTGTTCGATCGGCGGCTATATTCTGTTCGAATTCTGGCGACGATTTCGCACCCGTATAAGCTCGCTTGCGCTTTGTGACACGCGCCCGCAGGCCGATACCTCCGAAGCTCGTGCCCATCGATTGAAGTCCGCAGCCGGCGTACTGGAGCAGGGAACTGAGCCATTCTTGGAGATGATGATTCCGAAATGGATGGGGTGCACGACCTTGGCCGCGCGTCCAGACTTGGTCGACGGAGCGCGCGCCATGATGCGTAAAATGTCTGCCGAAGATGTCAGCCTGGTGCTGCGGGGAATGGCGGAACGCCCGGATTCGGCCGCCGATCTGAAGACGATCAACGTGCCGACGCTGATCGTCATCGGCGAAGAAGATGTGCTCTCGACAGTGGCCGACGGCGATCTGATGCGGCAAAATATCGCCGGTAGCCAGTTGAACGTGATTCCGAAGGCGGGACATTACGCGCCCTGGGAGCAACCGGACGCGGTGGGAAGAGTGTTGCGGCAATTCTTGGATTCGGTCGCCAAATGAAGGCGACAGCTCTAAAACGGATCGGCGGGCAACAGCCGTCGTCGCTCCCACCAAGCGAAATCACAACCCTCATCTCGCCTCTCTGCTAGAATTCCCGCGTCATGATGGAAGCGTTTCTGGTTCCCGAAAGAACGGTGGTCAATGCTAAAGGCGACGGTCCTGCGCTTGACGTGAGTCGTTCGCAGGGGAGGATTTTTCTCCTGACGCTCGCCATCACCAACATCATCGAGCAGGAATCGCTCGACGTCGGCATCTTCGGATCGGCCGACGGCACGGCGTGGGATGCCAAGCCGATCATCGCGTTTCCGCAGAAATTTTATCGCGAGGAAGTTCCGTTGCTGCTCAATCTGACCACGCGCCGGGAGGTCAAGTTCGTCCGCGCGCATTGGGAAGTTGCGCGCTGGGGACGCGGCTCGGAAACCCCGATGTTCGAATTCAACGTTGTCCTGCGCGAGGTGCCGCAGGAAATTCTCGCGGAAGCGGCGGGACGGGTGCGTACACAGTAGGCCCCATTTCCAGTTTGTCATCCCGAGCCAAGCGAGGGATCTGCAGTTCGCGGGAAGATGCGGACCCCTCGCTTCGATCGGGATGACAAATCGATAGAACTCTTTGGACGACGAATCGGCTCACCGTTCGCAACCAGCTCGTACCGTTCGGAATCTCCGTTATAGTAAGTCCATGCCAGATGATTCGAAGCCTGGCCGGTCGCACGTCATCGTCCGTCCGGCGAGTTCCGTGCGCGGCATGGTACGAATTCCAGGAGACAAATCCGTTTCGCATCGCTACGCTATGCTGGCCGCGGTTGCGGAGGGCACGAGCCGCTTCCAGAATTTTTCGGCGGCTCGTGATTGCGCGAGCACGCTCGATTGCGTAGCCAAACTCGGCTCCGAGTGGAAGCGACTGGAGGGCGAAAACGAAGGCCGTGGGGCAATCGAAGTACGGGGCGCGGGGCCCCGGCTTAAGGCTCCGGAGCAAGTGCTCGATTGCGGCAACTCGGGCTCAACGATGCGCATGTTGAGTGGCATTCTTGCGGGCCAGCCATTTTCGAGTGAGCTGTGTGGAGACGAATCGCTCTCGCGCCGTCCTATGGCGCGCATCATGAAGCCGCTGTCCGAGATGGGCGCGAAGATTTCGTCGAGCGAAGGCGGACGCCCTCCACTCAAGATTCAAGGCGGACCGCTCAAAGCGATTCACTACAAACCGGAAGTGGCGAGTGCGCAGGTGAAATCATGCGTTCTGTTTGCCGGACTCTTTGCTGAAGGTGAGACGGTGGTCGACGAGCCTCTTCGTACCCGCGATCACGGCGAAATCGCGCTGCGAGCGTTTGGAGCGGACGTAGAGCGCGTGGGGAATCGATCGCGGATGGTAGGAGGACAGCAGTTGCATGCGATTGACGCGCATGTGGCTGGTGATCTTTCGAGCGCCGCATTCTTTCTTTGTGCCGCGGCTTTGTTTCCTGGATCGCAGATCACCTTGCCGGGAATTTTGATGAATCCAACGCGAGCGCGGCTGCTCGATATCCTCATTCTGATGGGGCTGAAAGTTTCGGTCGCGCATCTGGAGGAGCATCATGGCGAACTGGTGGGCACGATTGAGGCGCATGGCGCGGAGTGGAAGGGAGCTGTGATCGCCGGGGCTGATTCGGCCGCCTTGATTGATGAGATCCCGGTGCTGGCAGCAGTTGCACCATACTCTGAGGCAGGTCTTGAAGTGCGCGACGCCAAAGAATTGCGCGTGAAAGAGTCGGATCGCATCGCGGCCGTAGCAACCAACCTGCGCAAAATGGGCGCGGAGATCGAAGAGCGCCCCGATGGAATGCGAATTCCGGGAGGACAACCTCTTCATGGTGCGGAACTCGATTCCTTCGGCGATCATCGCATCGCGATGGCCTTTGCGGTGGCCGCGTTGCGAGCGGAAGGCGAAACGATGATTCACGGCGCAGATGCGGCGGGAGTGTCGTATCCGGCGTTTTTTGAAGAATTAGAAACGGTCGCTGGTCGTTAGTCGTTCGCAGAGTTTTGTCTACCAACCAACCACTACCGACGAACGACACTTGCGGAGAAATTTCATGTCGAAGGAACAGCCCGCGTCTCCCGAGGAGCGCCTGCAACAGGAATTCAATCGCTGGGCCGATGATGGCGAGGGCGCGAAGATGGAGCGCCATCATCTCGACATTACAGAGAAGACCATGCGGCGGATGGAACTGCGCCCGGGCGAGCGCATACTCGATCTCGGCTGCGGTTCGGGGTGGGCAACGCGCTTGCTCGCGCGTATGGTGGGCGAAGAGTCGGAGGGTTTTGGGCAAGTGGTCGGCGTTGACATTTCTGACGAGATGGTTCGGCGGGCCCGCGCAGCTTCGAAAGAGTTCGACAACGTGATGTTCGTCGTGGGATCGGCGGCGCAGATTCCGTGGGAAGAAAACTTCTTTGATAAGGTGCTTTCAGTCGAATCGTTTTATTACTATCCCGATCAGGATCGTGCGCTGGCCGAGCTGTTCCGCGTGATGGTTCCACATGGGCGGCTGTTCATTCTGATGAATCTTTACAAAGACAATCCTTATTCGCTGCAATGGGTGCCGAATTTAAAGGTGCCGGTGCATGTGCGCTCGGCGGCCGAATATCTTGAATTGCTGAAGAAGCACGCCTTCGAAAATGTGGAGTATGCGCTGATTCCTGATGACACGCCCACGCCGGAGAATTATCAGACGACGTCGTTTCATTCGCTCGACGACCTGAAGGCATTCAAGCGCATCGGCGCGCTGCTGCTGATGGCGTCGAAGCCAGATGTGCGAAATCCGGCGCCGGGATACACGATTTACTAGCTGCTGGCTAAGGCCTCTAGCCAGCGACGGCAAATGCATCGAGGGGCGTGGATTCGCACGCCCCAAGCTAGTAGCTAGCGGCCAGAAGCCCGGTGTGACCCGCGTCACTCCTCGGCGTATGATCATGTTTCGTGCTGTAAGGCAAGTGGCCTCATGAGCTGGTTGCAGAATAAATTCGAAAAGAATTTCATGATCTCGACGGTGGACTACGTCTTCAACTGGGCGCGGAAGTCGGCGCTCTGGCCGATGACGTTTGGGCTGGCGTGCTGCGCCATTGAGATGATCGCCTCTTCGACGGCGCGCTTTGATATCGCGCGCTTTGGCTCGGAAGTATTTCGGCCGAGCCCGCGGCAAGCGGATTTGATGATCGTCTCGGGCACGGTCACCTTAAAGATGGCGCCGGTGGTGAAGCGCATCTACGAACAGATGCCCGAGCCGAAGTGGGTGATCTCGATGGGTGCGTGCTCGTCAGTGGGCGGGCCGTTCAATACTTACGCGGTGCTGCAGGGCGTGGATCGCATCGTGCCGGTCGATGTCTATGTGATCGGCTGCCCGCCGCGTCCGGAAAATTTGTTTTATGCGCTGCTCAAGCTGCAGGACAAGATCGACACCATGACCCTCGCCAAGCGCCCCACCGAAGTGCGGCTCGAAGAGAACATGATGGAAAGTTTCAAACGCCAGGTGATGGTGGCGCAGACGATGCAGCCGAAATAGCCGTCAGCTGTCGGCCGTCAGCGCCACGGTTCGCGCGGGTCTTCGCCGGTTTGCGCCGCGCTCAGATAGGATCAGTTGGCAAATCCCTAATGACAAGATCACTCGTCGTCGCTCTCATTTTCGTTTTGCTGCTCGCGTTGCTCGGTGCTTTCACCGTGGCAAATGGCCCTTCCTCTGATCGGCAAGAGGCCGCGCGCCTCAACAACATTGGTGTCGCGTACATGAATCAACAGCTCTTTGAAAAAGCGCTGAAGGAGTTCGAGGAAGCGGCGGCCGCTGATCGAACGTTGCAGGTGACGACGGTCAATCGCGGCGTCGCGCTGCTTAATTTACAGCGGCTCGACGAGGCGAGGGCGCTCTTGGAAAAAGCGATCAAGGACAATCCTAAGGACGCTCACGCCTGGTACAGCTTGGGGCTTGATTACAAAAACTCTGCGGATGCCAGCGCCGCAGTCGACGCATTTCGCCGCGTTACTGAAACCGATCCGAACGACGCAGATAGCTGGTACTTTCTGGGATCGGCCTACGCACAGCTCAAGCAATTTCCCGAAGCGATCGATGCCTTCGAACACGCATTGAAGCTCGATCCGCACCATGCCTCCGCGCAGTTCGGATTGGCGCGAGCTTACCAGCAATCCGGCCAAGCCGATCCCGCGCATGAAGCGATGAAGAAGTTCCAGTACATCACGCAGAACAAGCTGGGCGCGCCGATCAGCCTGGCCTATGGCGAGCAAGGGAAATATTCGCGCGCGGAGGACTCGCCACAGGCGGTAGAGAAAGTTCCGGCGCAGAGTCTGGTGACGTTCGTGGATGTGACGGTTGAGGCGGGAATTGTCTCGAAGTTATCGACGCCAAGATCGAACGATGCCGTTTCTTTTCTCGGTCCGGGAGCCTGTTTTCTCGATTACGACAATGATGGGCGGATCGACATATTGCTAGCCGACAACGGTCCCGAAGGTGGGTTGGCACTTTTTCACAATCTCGGAGGGAAGTTTGAAGACGTCACACGAAAGGCTGGGCTGGATCCTACGCTGCACGGGCTGAGTTGCACGACGGGCGATTACGATAACGACGGTTTCGCCGATATTGCACTCAGCGCGAGCGGCCGAGTGCTGCTCCTCCACAATGAAAAAACTGGAAGCTTCAAGGATGTAACGCAGGCATCGGGAATTAGGAACGATGGGTGGAACGTAGGCCTGACCTTCATCGACTACGACCATGACGGCGATCTGGATTTGTACATCACGCGGGCCACGGGTTCTGCCCAAGATTCATTACGGCTAAACACCGTGCCTCTCACCGGGGAAGCAAGGCCGGTCGACCCGCCGAACCGGGAGCGGGCGAACGAAATGTGGCGCAACAACGGTAACGGCACATTCACCGACGTTAGCAAGGAGACGGGGTTGTCGGCGCGAGGTAGCTATTCTGCCGCGGTAGGAACCGACTACAACAACGATCGAGCCGTGGACATTGTAATTGCCGGTCAAGGCAGCACCACAACCATCCTTGAGAATCCGCGCGAGGGCGCGTTTATTCCGCACACTCCATTTCCTGCCTGGACTAGCGAGAACGGTATCGCAGTCCTCGATTTCGATCATGACGGGTGGATGGACGTGGCATTCACCGCCGACGGTACGACCGAGAGCGGTGTCCATCTGAGACGCAACAAAGCTGGGAAAGACTTCGAGCGCATCGAGCTTCCCAAGAGCAATTGGGCCCGCGCCTACGGCGTCGCCGCTATCGACTACGACAACGACGGCTGGGTCGACCTAGTCGTCGTCGGCGAGACGCAAGACGGCCGGGGCGAAGTCCGCCTCTTTCGCAATCTCGGCCCCGACGGCTGGAAAGACGTTACCGCCGATGTCGGCCTCGACAAAATTCAGCTCAAAGAGCCGCGCGCCATTATCGTCGGCGACTACGACAACGACGGCGCGGTCGATCTTCTGATCACGCAAAATCACGGTCCGGCGGTAATGCTCCGGAACGAGGGCGGGAACAAGAACAACTATTTGCGGCTTGCGCTTAAGGGTCTGAACGACAACAAGAGCGCCATCGGGACGAAGGTGGAAGTTTTCTCCGGCGGCTTGCGGCAGAAGTTTGAAGTGTATGGATCGTCGGGCTACCTCGGACAGAACTCGCCTTATCTGACAATCGGGTTGGGGCAGGCGAAAGAGGCCGACGTTGTTCGTATGCTGTGGCCGACGGGCGTTTTGCAGGACGAAATCGGAGTCGCCGCCAACCAGCCGCAGAATATTTTGGAGCTCGACCGTCGCGGCAGTTCGTGTCCTACGCTTTTTGCATGGGATGGACGCGAGTATCAGCTGGTCGGCGACATGCTGGGCGCGGGGGTGGTTGGGCATTGGATCTCAGCGAATGGTGACAAAATCGAGCGCGATATCCCGCGTCCTACCGAAGCCATCAAGCTCGATCGCGCTTCGCTTCACGAAAAAGACGGGAAGCTGAGTTTCCGTTTCATGGAGCCGCTGGAAGAATCTGTTTATCTCGATCAGGTGAAATTGCTCGCCGTCGATCATCCCGCCGGCGTTGACGTTTATCCCAACGAATATTTCGCCAGCAACCCGCCTTACCCGCCGTTCAAGGTCGTATACAGCAATAATGATGCGCGTCCTCCGGCTGGCGCCTGGGACGAGCACGGCCACAACGTGCTTCCCGATCTGCTCGCGCATCGTTACTTTGGCGATTTCAAAATCCTTCCATTCCTTGGATTCGCCGAACCGCACACGCTCGTTCTCGATCTTGGTCAGGCCTACAACGGCGGCCCGCTCTGGCTGCTGATGCATGGCGAGATCGAATATTTTTCCGCGACCAGCATGTACGCCGCCGATCAGGCGCATCTGCGGCCAAGCGCGCCGTATGTTGAGGCGCTGGCCCCGCCGGTCGATGGCAAGACCTTCGATGGGAAAAAATGGCTCCGCGTAATCGACGATCTTGGGTTTCCCGCTGGTGGGCCGCGAACCATGACCGCCGATCTCACGGGTAAACTCCCGCTCGGCACGCGCCGCATTCGCATCACTACAAATCTGCAAATCTACTGGGACAACATCCTGATCAGCCGCACGAGCCAACGGCAGAGCGTCCGCCTGACGCCGGTTCCGCTGGCGCACGCCGACCTCGATTTTCACGGATTCCCTCTGAAGATCGAAGACAATCCTCCCGGCAACGTGAAATACATTTACGAAAAGACGAGCGCCACCGGTCCCTACGCGCGTCCGGCGGGCGCTTACACTCGCTATGGCGATGTGCGGTCGTTGCTCGAATCGGTTGACGATAGGTTTGTCGTCTTCGGATCGGGTGATGAAGTTGCCTTGGATTTCGATCCGTTGACGTTGCCTGCCTTGCCATATGGCTGGGTGCGCGATTATTTCTTCATCGCCAACGGTTACGAAAAAGATATGGACTTCTACGCCTATCGCGGCGATACGGTTGAGCCGGTGCCGTTTCGAAAAATGCGTACCTATCCCTATCCCGGCCAATCGTTTCCGTCCGATGCCGAGCACATCAATTATTTGCTTGAATACAACACGAGATTCATGTCGGGGAATGAAGCGAGCGGGTATGCTTTCCAGTATCGTAAGTGATGACTTGCTCGGACACACCATTTAACGATTCGAAAAACAGCGCATCCGATCGCTCCACAGTCACCCCCAATGTGGACCGGTCAGATCAGGGTTTTGCTAGATCTCTCCATGTCACCCGTACGAACCCCTGCTCCTCAAGAAACTTGCGGAATGCGGCGCTCCTCACCATATTCAAGTCGCGCTGACGCCAGGCTGCGCCCCAATCCGGATGGTCCCAGGTGGCGCCGCGCATCTCCTCGTCGTCATAAGCCAAGTGCACGATGAGCTGATACACACCTGGCGGGAGGTCCGACATTTGCTTCTTATACCAGTTGAGCCAGGCCTCACCACTATCGTTCGGCACGACGCCCGGTTCCATGGTGATAATGCGCTGCACTGCGATCTCTTCCGCGGGTACAGAAATCCCCGCCGGTGGGCCATGAGTCCCCGACCGTTCCAAAAGAATCGGGAGCTTGTATTCATTCCCTAATTTCCGGTACACGGCGAAGAGTTCTGGAGATGACACCATGCCCGCCATGTGCATGTCCAGGTGTGTGACCGGAATGCCCGCATCTTTCGCGCGTTCGATCTGCGATCGCAATTCGTATTCCACGTCAGGCATCCGGGCATTTTGGGCAACGTCGAGCGTGTCGAGTGGAAAGTATCCGTGGGCATCAACGAGGCTTGGGACTCGGCCCGCGCCGCTGACCGGCCCCCAGCGCAGATCAGTCCACTCACTGGTCAACGCCAAGTGGATGCCGAGATCGGCGGCGGGATGCTCTTTGGCCCAGCGTGCCACCTCAGGAAACCACGGGCAGGGAACAAGAATGCTGGCCGAAGTAATCCATCCCTTCTCGAGCGCCTCGAAGGTGGCCCGGTTGACGGAGTGGCTCATGCCGAGGTCGTCGGCATGAATTAAGAGCAGACGGGCCGAGGCCGGATAGCCCAGTCGCTCCTGCGCAGTTGGTGGGTGCGCAGTTTCTCCCGGGACAGTCTGGGCGTGGCTCTGCGGCAAGTTGATAAGGAGGAACAGGAGTAGAAAACGCATTTCGCAGTTCATGACTGTGACTCACACTCCGTCAAATTCCGCTGAATTCTCGAGTTCATCGAGACTCGGCAATAATCGTTTTAATAGCGGCGTTTTGCGTTGACAGAATATTCTCGCCGTATAGAATGCTAGAGCAATTGTGGAACTGCGACACGAATTTGTGTGTGCGATCCCGCGAGCCACAATTAAGCCTTCCCCGAATCCCCGTTATCTCCGCAGGATAATGGGGTTTTGTTTTTGAGATACCGAATGAGTTCTGTAAATAACCCGTCTGCTAAGCCTCCGGCCCGCCCGCCCGCTGATACGCAGCGCCTGAGGCGCTCGCTCACGCTCTGGGATCTCATTCTCTACGGCATCATCGTGATTCAACCGGTGGCGCCGATGTCGGTGTTCGGAGTACTCAGCGACCGCGGCCGCGGGCATGTGGTCACGACGCTTCTGATTGCGATGGTAGGGATGCTCTTCACTGCCATTAGCTATGGCCGCATGGCGCGCGCCTATCCGAGCGCCGGTTCGGCTTTTACTTACGTCGGGCAAGAAATTAATCCCGCTCTCGGCTACATCACCGGTTGGAGCATGGTGATGGATTACATGCTCAATCCTCTCATCTGCACCATCTGGTGCAGCCAGCAGGCACACGTATTTGCTCCGGGCGTGGCGTACTGGGCATGGGCCGTTTTCTTTGCGCTGGTATTTACGCTGCTCAACGTGCAAGGTGTAAAGACCTCGGCTCGCGTAAACTCGGCGCTGGCCGCTGCGATGGGCGTGGTGATCGCAATTTTCTTTGTGGTCGCGGCGCGCTACATCTTCGGTCATCCACACGACGCCGCTGGGTTTTATACGCGGCCATTCTACGACCCGAGCATGTGGAACACGAAGGCCGTGCTCAGCGCGACATCGATCGCGGTGCTGGCTTACATCGGATTCGATGGCATCTCGACGCTCTCGGAAGAGGCAGAAAATCCGCGACGAAATATCCTGCTGGCCACCGTGCTGACCTGTTTCGTGATCGGCATTCTTTCCGCGGTTGAGGTCTACGCGGCGCAGTTGATCTGGCCGGCGTCGCAGCCCTTTCCGGACGTCGATACTGCCTTCGTTCACGTCGCCGGCCGCGCCTGGAAGCCGATGTTTGCCATCATCGGGTTTACGCTGCTGGTCGCGAACTTCGGTTCCGGCATGGGCTCGCAGATCGGCGCTGCCCGCCTGCTGTTCGGCATGGGGAGAAGCAATGCGCTTCCCAAATCCTTCTTCGGAGTCGTTGATCCAAAGCATCATGTGCCGCGCAACAACGTGTTGTTTGTCGGAGCCATCGCGCTGATCGGAGCGTTCGTAATGAGCTATGCCCTGGGTGCCGAGATGCTCAACTTCGGTGCGCTGATCGCTTTCATGGGCGTGAATGCGGCGGCCTTCATGCGCTACGTAGTTCGCGAAGGAAAATGGACGCCGTCCTTTGTTCTGCCGCCCCTTCTCGGTTTCGTGATCTGCCTTCTGCTCTGGCTGAGCCTCGGGAATACCGCCAAAATCGCCGGCACAATTTGGATGGCAGCGGGCATCGCCTTCGGCGCGTGGAAGACGCGCGGTTTCCGCGGAGACTTGGTTAACTTTGATTTGCCCGCGGATGAGTGAAAGAAAGAGTTTGTCATCCCGAGCGGGGCGAGCGATGGGCATTTTGCGGCCGACTACAGATCCCCTCGCTGCGCTCGGGATGACAAATTACAAAAGTCATTCCACATTCCAGCCGCTTACTTCAATCTGTGGTTCCGCTCTGCCCGGGCCGCCAGCCCGATAGGTTGCTGTGACCTCGCGTTTCTCGCCGGGCAGCAGCGAAATATAATTGTCCTGCCAAATCGCCGGGAGAATTTCCTCTCCGGCTTTTCCTTGGTCGAGTTTTAAGCGAACAAAGAACGCAATCGTGTGGCTGGGATTCTCGACAGTGACATGAGTCACCACGTCTTCACTATCGGCGGCGCGCTCGCTTCGGCTCGATACATTCAGTTTTACTTTGGGTAACTGCGCGAGCGAAGTGTAGTCCGCAAACGACTTTGTCGGAGTTGTATACCAGTTTGATTTCGACCAGTCGAGCGTCTCCGGCTTTGTCGAGAGCCAATAGAAGTTCGACCCGACCAGATTGCCGCTGCTGTCGGCGACGCGAAGATCCAGGAAATATGCCGGCGATAGACCATCGATCGGCGGAATCTCAAACACTTTGGTCGTACTATCGGCGGTAGCATCGAGCGACGCATCCTTAGAAAACCTCTGCGATCCATCCAAATTAAAGACTCTCGCAGCTAATTTCAAGCCTTTGACATCCGCATATTGGCTGCTCACCAGCCACACCGAATGATCGTCGTACCCATAGACTGGGTCAAGCGTTTGCAGCGCTTTTTTCGCGCCAAAATATCCGCCGCCCGGCCGCAAATAATAGTCGTAGAGATGCCAGATCATCGAGGGCCATGAGTTATTCAGCATCCATTGGATGACACCCGTCGAAGCATACTTGTTGCGGCTATAGGCCTCGAACATGGCGCGCACGCCTTCGTAGGCCATGAGTTGCGACTTGTAGGTAAAGTCCTCCGCGCTAGCGGCCTTGCCGTAGCGCGCATTGAGCGCATCGGTAAACACGCGCAGCGTTTTGAATTCTCCTCCGCCGGCGTGAAAACTCCAATATTGGTCGAGCGAGCCGTCGGCCGTCCACAGGTGATCTTTCGGAACCATTTGCTCGACGCTCTCGATCGGCGGAACGGACGGCCCCATGCTGGTTTCGCTGTTGAAGCCGTACGCCCCGCCGCACCCGCCCGGATTGCACCGCTTATCTTCCGCCGGTTGCTGCGGGTCTGTTTCCCAGTATGAGGGGGCTATGTATTCATAAGGACCGCTCATCTTCACGCCGCTCTCGCCCGTCACGGTCGTCGGTTTTCCTGTGGCGGAAGAGAGAATCGGATTGGGCCAACGTAAGTCGGATTCAATCTTCAGGTAGGCGGCCTCGACATCAGGGGGCGGAAAATTGTCGCTGCCGTTCAGCCACATCAGCAGGCTCGGATGGCCTCTCAGCCGATAGATCTGGTCGCGCAGCGAGGTTTTGGCGATTTCGAGATCTTCCGGCTTCCATTTATTCCAGCGTTCCCAGAAATCGCAGCAGCACCAGCCGGCCATCACCAGAATGCCTTGCTGGTCGGCCATCTCGAAGAACGCGTCGCTCTCAAGTTTGCCTTCCAGGCGAATCGTATTCAGCCCCATGTCGCGCACGTAGCGGAATTGATCAGCGAGCCGTTCCTGATTTTCGCGGAGCATCATGTCGGGCGTCCAGCCGCCGCCGCGAATCAGAATGTTCTCGCCATTGATCTTGAACAGCCGTTTGAAGTGATGCGGAGCCTCCTCGGTGACCTCGGATGTCACCTCGCGAATGCCGAACTTCGTGCGCGAGATATCGGAAGCCTCGCCGTTAATTTCAAACGAAAGAGTCAAATCGTAGAGATTCGGCGTCCCCATCTGTCGCGGCCACCACAGCCGCGGATTAGACAGGTTGAGCTGCGGATATTGGTCGGGCGCGAAGAAAACGTCCTTCGACTCGCCCGCGGCCAGTTCCACAGGCTGCGCGAACTCAATGCCTTCGATCTTCCCCTTTAACGTTCCGGCTACCGGATGATCGCTTGCATTCTTCAACTGCGCGGTTACGGTTAGGTGAGCCGCGCTGTTTGCCGCCGAATCCACTTTCGAAAGCACGGCTGGATGGCGCAGCGCGACCGGTCCGCTGGTGGTTAAATACACCTCACGCCACAGGCCCATTTCTTTATCCGGAGGCGCTGGATTCCAATCCACGAAAGTGATCGCCAGGCTGTGCTCGGTCGGCGCCCAGACTTGCACCGCGAGCCCATTGGTTCCTTGCCTGACGGCGGAGGTTACATCGAATTCGTACGTGCGCCATGCGCCGGCGACTTGATTCGAATTGGCGATCTGCTTCCCATTGAGAAAAATATTGGCGCGATAGTTGATGCCGCGGAAGTTCAGCCACACGGTTTTGTTGACGAAAGCCGTTGGCAGGGTAAATTCGTTGCGATACCACCACGCAACTCCGTAGGGACTGTCAGCCGGCATTTTGCTATTCGAAAAATTGGCGCCGATGGGATAGCTGAGACCCGGATACTGGCGGAGGTTCATCCCGAAAAAAGGATCGGGCAGCAGCCCGTTCTTTATTTGCGCCGCTACCACCGTCGCGGGGACCTCGGCCTCGATCCAGTCTTTCGTTTGTACTGTAGATCCGGGCGAGGAAAGCGCCTCGCCGGTTGCCGATACTTTCGCGGATGACTGCAGCGTCCAGCCTGCGCGCAAAGGGACGGTCACAGCGGGGGCGTTCTGCATGCTGGGCTGCGCGGCGGCGACGGCAAAGAAGAAGGGGATTAACAGACGCAAGATCTTCATAAAAATGCTTGTCTCAAATGTGCCTCACGTTGATAACACCTTTATTGATTCGATTCAATAGCGGATTTCTGAACAATTTGCCAAAGTGCTCATCACAAAGGCCACCTTTCGACTGCGTCGGGCAGGTTAGGATAGACAAAGAAAATACCTGGGACTAAATCCTTCTTGATCGTTAGTCTCCTTGTGTTTCAAGGTTTTGTGGGTGACGACCTGCAACTGCGCGCAATTATGGGAAAGACTCACGCGGCGGCAGCCTCGCTCGCTAGTTTATAATCGTAAATTCTAGCTTCCAGCGGAAAGCAAGCTGACAGATTGTCCCACGGAGTTATCCAACTATGATTCGACAGCTGCAAAATGCGGGGCCGACGCTCAAGATCGTGCTGGGCGCCCTGCTCGTCATTATTTGCGCCTCCATGGCGATCACGCTGATTCCCGGCGGACTCGGCTCCAGCCTCGGTATTGGCGCACCGCCTCCCGGTGTGCTCGCCACGGTTGGCGACCAAACCGTGACCGTGAATGAGGTCGAGCGCGAAGCCAGGGCGATGGTCCGGCAGCAGTTTCCGCGGGGCGGAGCGCAGGCCAGCATGCTGATGCCGTATTTTGCCAGCCAGGCCGCCCAGCAGATCATTAACGAGAAGGTACTGGTCGCCGAGGCGCACCGCATGGGCTTGCGCGTCAGCGACGCGGAGCTTCGCGAAGAACTCCAGCATGGGCAGCTTGGCTCTATGCTCTTTCCCGATGGCAAGTTCGTTGGGCAGGAAGAGTACGAGAATTTCGTTCAGCGCAATGACTTGACCATTCCTCAGTTTGAAGCGCTGGAGAAGGATTTCATTCTCGTTCGCAAGTTGCGCGCTTTGGTTTCGAGCAGCGCCTTCGTCGGCGACACTGACGTGCGCGACGAATTCAACCAACGCAACACCAAAGTAAAGTTCGAATATGCCGTGATCACGAAGGCCGATATTCTAAAGGGGTTGCATCCTACCGACGAAGAGCTCAAGGCCTTCTACGATCGCAACAAGGCGACCTATAACAATTCGATCTCAGAGAAGCGGCAGATTAAGTACGTCGTCATCGATACGGCGAAAATCGCCGCCGCAACCACGGTTACCGATCAGGACCTGCAAGCCTATTACGATCAGCACCGTGAGGAATACCGCGTGCCTGAACAGGTGAAGGTCACCCACATTCTGATCAAGACTCCTCTGCCTGGTCCGGACGGTAAAGTAGATGAAAAGGGCGTGGCCGAGGCACGCGCCAAGGCGGAAGATGTTTTGAAGCAGCTTAAGGCGGGCGGAGATTTCGCCAAGCTGGCGGAAAAGTATTCTGACGACCCCGGTAGCGCTAAGAGCGGAGGCGAACTCGGCTGGATCGGCCGTGGACGCACTGTGCCGGAGTTCGAAAAAGCCGCGTTTTCCCTAGGCAAAGGACAGACGAGCGAGCTGGTCAAGAGCAGTTATGGCTTCCACATCATTCGCGTCGAAGACAAGCAGGATGCTCATCTCAAAACCTTCGCCGAGGTGAAGAGCGAGATTGAAGAAAAAGTGAAGCAGGACAAGGCCGCGCACGCGACCGAAGCGGCGGCGAACGCTCTGCTCAGCCAGGCGCGTACCGCCGGATTCGATCAGGCGGCGGCGGCGAAAGGCCAGACTGCGGTGACGACCGACTTCTTTAGTCGAACCGATAGTTTGCCTGGACTAGCTGCGAATCCGCAGTTTATGGATACTGTCTTCAGCGAAACTGACAAGGCGCCGCCGGATCTGGCGCAGGTGCCGCAAGGCTACGTGGTTTTTCAGTTGCTCGCGATCAGGCCTCCGGCGACACCAACGTTCGAAGAGATTCGTGCGCGGGTCGAGAGCGAGTTCAAGAACGAACGTGCCGGATTTCTGCTGCAACAGAAGACACAGGAACTGTCTGACCGGGCCAAGGCTGCGCACGATTTGAAAAAGGCTGCCCAAGAACTGGGTACAACGGTGAAAACGAGCGAACTAGTTGCACCCGATGGGCAGGTTCCGGATATCGGATCGATGAGTAACGCGACGGCAATTTTCTCACTCAAGCCTGGCGACATCAGCGCTCCGATTACCGCCGGCGGCAATGGCGTAGTCGCTCAGCTTCTCGAAAAACAGGCGCCTACAGATCAGGAATTCGCGGAAAAGAAAGACCAGACCCGCCAATCACTGCTCGAAGCGAAGCAGAACGATTTGTTCGGGCTGTTCGTTACGAACCTGCGAAAAGATATGGAAAGTTCTCATCGCCTCAAGGTCAACGAGGACGAGATGAAAAACCTGACGCGGCAGGGTGCGCAAGAAGGCTCGTAGGACAGTTCTCAGTTTCCGGTTCTCGGTCTTTAGGTTGCCACTGCGAGTCCACGCTACGTCGCTAAGAAACTGCAAATTCCGCCGTTGAGAACAGAGGATCAAGAACTGACTTTGAATGCCATTCCCCCGTGCCAGCGGAATTCTGCTTCATCCCTCCTCGCTAGCTTCGCGCGGCGGGATTGGAGACTTTGGTCCGGCGGCTTATGCGTTCGCGGATTTTCTTGCGTCGGCGCGACAGAGTTTGTGGCAAGTGTTGCCCCTCGGGCCGCTTGGTTTCGGCAATTCTCCCTACTCCTCCACGTCGGCCTTTGCGGGAAATCCTCTGCTAATCAGCCTCGAGCGGCTCGCCGATCGCGGCTGGATTGAGCGCTCTCTCGTAGATGCTGTGCCCCAGGGAAATGGGCCGGTGGATTATCCGACTGTTTTCTATCACAAATTGCCATTGTTGTTCGAAGCGGCGCGCCGCTTTGTGCGCTCCGCTGCATCGCCGGCCAGCGCGCGTTATGAAAATTTTTGCCGGCAAAATCAATCGTGGCTCGATGACTTCGTCCTCTTCGACGCTTTGCGCGCACGCTTCAAGCTGGAGAGCTGGAACCAGTGGCCCCGCGAACTTGTTCATTGCGACCCGGCCGCGATCGCACAGGCGCAAGCCGAAATGCTCGACCAACTCGAAGTACGCCGCGCGGTGCAATTCTTTTTCTACGAGCAGTGGCAGGCGCTGCGAGCCTATTGCGCGCAAAAGTCGATTCGCGTGGTGGGCGACATGGCCATCTTCGTGAATTTCGACAGCGCCGACGTCTGGACCCACCCCAATCTGTTTCGCTTGAACTCCGCGCTCGATCCTGAGGTGGTCGCCGGCGTGCCGCCAGATTTCTTCAGCAAAGATGGCCAGCGTTGGGGCAATCCTCTTTATCGCTGGGATGTGATGCAGGAGCAGGGCTATACGTGGTGGATTGATCGCATGCGCTGGCTGACGCGCAATTTTGACTACATCCGCCTCGACCACTTCCGCGGATTTTCCCAGTTCTGGGAGATTCCGGCGAGCGAACCGACCGCGATCAACGGCCGCTGGGTCGACGGACCCAAGGATGATTTATTTGTTAAGTTGCGCGAGGCTCTGGGCGGACTGCCGTTTTTTGCCGAAGATCTGGGATACATCACGCCCGACGTTCACGCCTTGCGTGAACGCCTCAAGATTCCGGGCATGGCCGTTTTGCAATTTGGTTTCGGCGATGCGGGAGCGCACACCCATTTGCCGCACACGTTTACTGTCGATAAGGTCGTTTACACCGGTACGCACGATAACGATACTCTGCTCGGCTGGTGGAAGACAGGCGCGACAGAGTTCGAACGGCAGCAGGTTGAATCGTATCTGGGCGGTTGCGATGACGGTGTTCATTGGGCGATGATTCGCGCGGCTTCCAGTTCTGTCGCCGGCTTCTGCGTGGTGCCCTTGCAAGACGCGCTCGGGCTGGGAAGCGAGGGCCGCATGAATGTGCCCAGCCTGGCACAAGGGAACTGGCGATGGCGGTTTGCCGCCGAGTTGCTACGTCCAGCGTTGGCGAAAAAACTCGCAACACTAACTGAGGTCTGCGACCGGCTGCCGCAGCCGATGCCGCCGTCTGCGAATGAAGAGTGGGCGGCATGAGCAGTGTTATTCTCGCTGTCGTACGGAATTGTCGGTGTAGGGTGAGGTGTCAGTGGTTGTTTTTAACACCTAACACCTGAGACCTGTCGCCTAAGTCTTTCCCTGGAGCACTTCGTGACCGAGTCCATCATTCGTGCCCAAGCTGTCGAAAAGTTCTACCTGCAACCCGATGGGAGTCGCATTGAAGTAATCGCACCCGTCGATCTTGACGTAGAGCCTGGAAAAATTATCACCTTGCTTGGACCCTCGGGCTGCGGGAAGTCCACGCTGCTCCGAATCCTCACCGGTCTCAGCAAACCTTCATCAGGCCAGGTGCTGTGGCATGGCCAGCCGATTACAGCGCAGAATGCAGGCGTGGCTATCGTCTTCCAGAGTTTCGCTCTGTTTCCGTGGCTGACCGTGCTTGACAATGTTGAAGCTCCGCTCGAAGCTCGCGGCGTCGCCGCCATGGAGCGCCACAAGCGCGCTTTGCGCATTCTCGATACCGTTGGCCTCGATGGTTTTGAGAGTGCTTATCCGAAAGAGCTCTCTGGTGGTATGAAACAGCGCGTGGGTTTCGCGCGGGCCCTCGTGGTCGAACCAGAGGTTCTCTTCATGGATGAGCCTTTTTCCGCGCTCGATGTGCTCACCGCTGAGAATCTACGCAACGAACTGCTCGAGCTGTGGCTGAGCAAGAAAATGCCGACCAAGGCAATTTTCATCGTCACCCATAACATTGAAGAAGCGGTACTGCTGGCCGATCGCGTCATTGTACTGGGCAGAAATCCCGCTCGCATGCGCGCCGATTTTGCGATCGAGCTTCCACAACCGCGTGATCGCAAATCAGCGCGCTTTGTCGAACTCGTCGACTACATCTACAAGATCATGACCCAGCCTGATCTGGCGCTCGCCGTGCCCGGCGCTACCGCAGGCGCACAGAAACCGGCGCGCCAAAAATATCAGATGCTTCCTCACGCGCGCGTGGGCGGTATTGCGGGCCTTATTGAATTGCTGCAGGATCGCGGCGGCAAAGAAGATCTGTATCGCCTTGCCGAAGTTCTCATCATGGACGCGGAAGACTTGCTGCCGATTATCGAAGCTGCGGTGCTGCTCGGTTTCGCCACTCTGAAAGAAGGAGACGTAGAAATTAGTCCCGAAGGCACCAAGTTCGCGGAAGCCGACATCCTTACCAGTAAGATTCTTTTCCGCCAGGCCGCGCTTAACCACGTTGTCATCCTCCAGCAAATCGACAGCGTCCTGCACGCCAAGGCGGATCACTCGATTTCCGAAGAATTTTTCTACGACATTCTCGACGAGCACTTTAGCGAGGATGAAGTGCAGCGGCAATTCGACACCGCCATGAACTGGGGCCGCTACGCTGAGATTTTCGATTTCGACCGTGAATCGCACCGCTTGACTCTTGCCGAGCCGGTTGGAGAGCCTCATCCGCCGACCAGCACTCCGGTGCAGTCGTGAAGCGTCCGCAACGAATTGTTTTCCGTCCACTCGTCCGCATTTGGTCGGTGCTGCCGCGTCCGACTGCGGCGGGCCTGCCCGACCTGGTCATGTTTTCGGCCGGGCTGGCGCTCTTCTATGGCGTCATCGAAGTCGGCCGCAACTGGCTTGGACCCTTCCATCCTCAGGTGGAAATCAGCCGCAGCCTCGGCGCTCTCCCGGTTTATGCCGCGTATTCGTTGCTGCGCATCGCACTCGCTTATGTGCTGAGCTTGCTCTTCGCGATCGGATATGGGTACATCGCGGCCTATCGTCGGCGTGCCGAGCGTTTCATGATTCCGCTGCTCGACGTTTTGCAATCCATTCCGGTATTGAGTTTTCTTCCCGGCGTGATGCTGGCCATGGCCGCGCTTTTTCCGGGGCGTCAACTCGGCGTCGAACTGGGCGCCGTCCTGCTCATCTTCACCGGCCAGGTGTGGAACATGGCCTTCAGCTTTTACGCATCACTCAAGAGCATTCCGCGCGAAATGCGCGAAGCGGCCACGATCTACCGCTTTAACTGGTGGCAACGCTTCTTGCAAATTGAATTGCCCTTCGCAACCATCGGCCTGGTCTGGAACTCGATGATGTCTGTCGCGGGAGCCTGGTTTTTTCTGATGGCCTGCGAGCAGTTCGGCGATTTTCGCTTGCCGGGACTGGGCTCGTATTTGCAGGCCGCCGCAGACGACGGCGATACTCGCTCGATTCTCCTCGGCATTCTGACTATGGTTGCCGTGATTGTGCTGATCGACCAGTTCGTGTGGCGTCCTGTGATTGCGTGGGCTGAGAAATTCAAGATGGAGCAGGTCGAGAGTGCGGATGCGCCGACGTCGTGGGTGCTCGATTTTCTCCGGCGCTCGCGTGGCGTGGCTCTCTTCCGCAAACGAGCAGTGAAGCCGCTTCGCGAGCTGATGGTGCATTACTTCGCCCGCGAGCAAGCTGCTCGCTCTGAATCCTCTGGGGAAAACACAGCGCTTCTGTGGCTTGGGCGCGTGCTGGGCATTGCGGCGCTTGGCATGATCGCCTATGCCATGGTACGAGTCATCATGATTTTGGTCGGCCTTCACAGCTCCGACTTTCACCAGATTGGTATCGGCCTGCTTGCAACCTGGCTGCGCGTGAATCTCACCTTGCTGTTGGGCGCTCTATGGACGATCCCAGTGGGTGTCGCTATCGGATTCAACCCGCGCCTGGCGCGCATCGCGCAACCACTGGCGCAGATAGCCGCGTCGGTTCCGGCGACGGCCGTGTTCCCGGTGGTGCTACTGGTTTTGATTCGCCTTGGCGGCGGACTGGGATTGGGTTCGATCGTCCTGCTCTTGCTCGGCACGCAGTGGTACATCTTGTTCAATGTGATCGCGGGCGCCATGGCAATTCCCACCGACTTGAAAGAAGCGGCCAGCGTTTTCGGCATCACTGGCTGGGAGCGATGGCGCAAACTAATCCTTCCCGGAATTTTTCCGTTTCTTGTGACAGGAATGATCACCGCATCCGGAGGCGCATGGAACGTCAGCATTGTCGCCGAATACGCTCACCTCAAGGGTCAGGTCTATTCAACTGTCGGCATCGGCGCGATGATTTCCGCCGCCACCGATGCCAAGAACTTCAATCTGCTGTTGGCCAGCACGATTGCTTTGGCCGCAGTCGTGGTCACGACCAACCGCCTGGTCTGGCGTCGGCTCTATCGCCTCGCCGAGACACGTTTCAAACTCGAAGGCTGACCGCGCCGAGTTACCCACCTGGTTACTAAAGAGTTGCCTATTCACAAACCGTTAATCGTCTCTTCATAAAGGTGCAACCAAGACGAGGCAAAAATTAGCTATGCCTACCTTGCCGATTGCGGGGCACGAAGACCGTGCCTTAACCGATCCGCCTCTCCTGCCCGGACTCCCGGGGTTCGCCGGAAAATTTATTCCTCTCGATCAGGCTCGCGAGCTTTACCGGCGCGTGCGCCAAGCGCCGCAAGGGTTTCAATTGGAAGCTCTCCTGCAGGAGATGAAGGTAAAGCTCGAAGTGCAGGCCGCCGACATCGATCACATTCCGGTCAAAGGCCCTCTCGTTGCGGTCGCCAACCATCCTTTTGGAGTGCTCGATGGCGTGGCGCTCACTGTGCTCCTTTCGCGCGTCAGGTCGGATGTCAAGATACTCACTAACTCGCTGCTGGAGGGCATTCCCGAACTGCATCGGCAATGCATCTTTGTCGATCCCTTCAACAGTTCGTCGTCTAGGGACAAGAATCTCAAGCCTCTGATGCAGGCGATGGCCTGGCTGCGCCAAGGCGGAGCCCTCGCTGTTTTTCCGGCCGGGGAAGTTTCGCAGTGGAATGTGCGTGAGGCGCAAGTGACCGATCCGGCATGGAACGCCGCGGCCGCTCGACTGGCGCGCAAAACCGGAGCCTGTGCACTCCCCGTGTACTTCTGTGGCCGCAACAGTGGAAGGTTCCAAGTGCTGGGCTTGATCAACCCCCGACTGCGGACACTTTTCCTGCTGGCGGAATTTCTACAGCAGCGTGAAAAAAACGTAGAGATTCGCATCGGCAACGCGATTCCATCGGAATTGATCGCGAACCTCGACGATGATGAAGAGGCAACCGAATATCTTCGCCTACGGACCTACCTGCTGTCCCATCGTGGTAAGAAGCCTGTGTCACTGCCCGCCAAAGTGCGGGCTGCGCTTCCACGCAAGCCGCAGGGAACGATTGCTGCTCAGGTTCCTCCGCGATTTGTCATCGACGATATTGCGGCGCTGCCACCTGCACGATTGCTCTTGGAAAATGCTGAATTTACAGTGTTTGCGGCCCACGCTTCCGAGTTGCCTCACGCCTTGGATGAAGTGGGACGCCTCCGCGAGGTCACCTTCCGTGCCGCGGGTGAAGGCACGGGGCGCAGCACCGACCTCGATCGCTTCGACGCTTACTACTGGCATCTGCTGCTCTGGAATAAGGAGAAGAAAGAAATAGCGGGGGCGTATCGCGCCGGTAATACCGACGAGATCATCCGCGTCCACGGCATCAAGGGTCTCTACACGAACACCGTGTTCCGCTACAACGAGCAACTCTTTCTGAAGATTGGTTCCGCGCTCGAACTGGGCCGCTCTTTCGTGCGCCCCGAATATCAGCGCCAGTATGCTCCATTGCTTTTGCTGTGGAAGGGTATTGCGCGCTTTGTGGCGGCGCATCCCGAAACTCCTGTGTTGTTCGGGGCAGTCAGCATTAGCAACGAATACAGCAGTGTGTCGCGCGAGATGATTGTCCGCTATTTCGAACAGCGCGAATCTGGGGGCGAGTTTGCCGATCTGATCCATGCGCGCACACCCTTCCGCGCTCCCAAGCTTCGCCGCTGGGATTGCGGTGCCCTTTGCAGTGCATTGCGCGATCTCGACCAACTCGCCGAGCCCATCTCCGATGTGGAGGAGGACGGCAAGGGCTTGCCCATTCTTCTGCGGCAGTATGCCAAGGTCGGAGGCAGACTGGTGGGCTTTAATCTCGACCGCAAATTTTCTGACGTGATCGACGGACTGGTAATCGTCGATCTTCGCCAAACCGATGCCGCGGTGCTCGAGCGCTACATGGGCAAAGACGGCTACGCAGGGTTTCGGCAGTACCACAGGCTTGATGAGCGCCGCGAGCAAGAGCTTAACCACGAAGCACACTAAGTAGCACCCAGGAAAACACGGAGCTAGAACCTTCGTGAGCCTTCGTGTCCTTGGTGGCTCAAGGTCTTTCTGCGCTGCAGAATGATGTTAACCCCACCATGAAGCGATGTCCCCCTTTGCTAAATCTGCCCACCTGTTGAACAATGAATAGTTAACGGGGCTGCGGCGGACGCTTCCGACTTCGCCTCCGCGCCAGAAAATAAGCAAGGAGCCATCATGCCCGCAACTGGAGAACTAATCCGCCACATGAACTACATCGACGACATCGCTACTACTCTTCGCCGCATCAGCGCCAGCATCCCGGCGATGACCAAGGAAGAATGCGCCCGCCTCGGGGAATATATCCGCAAGTCTGAGCCGAGCTATGAGAGTGTGGTGCAGCGCCTGGAGAAGGCGGGCAAAGAAAATAAAGAGGACAAAGAATAAAGCATGACTGAAGTCCGCACCGTGGCCGTGATCGGTGCCGGCATCATGGGCCGAGGCATCGCGCATGCCGCTGCGCTCGGCGGTTATCGAACTATTCTCGAAGATCTTCTGCCAAATGCTCTGCGCAAAGCAGAGACCGAAATCCGCGCCAACCTCGATCAAGCGGTCGACTCGGCAAAGTCGATGCAGCCGACGCCGATGCAGCTTTTGCCGCATCGAATATGCGGGCTCTGTCGATGAAGCCGCGCGCGGGGCCGACCTTGTCATAGAGGCTGTTCCGGAGGAGATGTGCTGGGCGCAAGTCGGGACGGGGAGTGTTCGGGTATCGGCATCGCAAAGCTAGATTTCTTCCACTCGTCTACTTGAAAAGCGCGATATCGATGGCGTCGGCCATGGCCTCGTAACCCACATCGTTGGGATGTAGATGGTCTGGCGATGCGAGGCGCGGCGACATTCTGCTGGGATGGTCCGGGTCGCGCAAGACCGCATCGAAATCGATTACCGCATCAAACGAGCCGTTGGTCCTAATCCATTTGTTAACCGCCTGCCGAACCGCTTCCTTGGATTCCGAGTAGTAGCCAGGAATGTCGACGCCTGCAAAAGGAGCGATCGTGGCTCCAATCAGCTTGACCCCGTGAGCGTGAGCGCGCGAAATCAATTGGCGGTAGCCGTCAATCAGGTCCTCAGGAGTGCGAGCATCGGCTGGATCGGCGAGGTCGCGCTCGTCGAGCTTTGCGCCGGGGAAGCCGATGTCATTGATCCCTTCGAGCAGCACGACATGAGTTACGCCCGGCAGCGCCAGCACATCGCGGTCGAACCGGGCCAGCCCGCTGGCACCGAAACTTTTGCTGACGTCGAAGCCGTCGCTCAGCAACCGGTTACCAGCTATGCCCTCGTTGACTACTGCAACGTTCGAGCCTCCGTGGGTCGTTCTCAGGCGACGGACGAGATCGTTCGGCCAATTGTTGTCGGCATCGATCGTGGATCCATCGCCATCAGTAATCGAGTCGCCAAATGCCACGACCAGGCACTCGGACGGCTGAGCGGGCACAAGCACAGCGGTGACCAGGATTGACGACTTAGACACAGCTCCGCCTTCTATTTTTTCCGCGCGAGTAAGGTCGCCATGTTGCGAGACCACTGCACGCTTCAGCGCGAGCGCATGCAGCGTTGGGGACGTGACGCGCTTCGGGAAATAGAGGCTTATGCTGATTTCGGCTCCGGAGGTGACCGGAAAAGCCACCGGGTCACTGACGGCCGGCGCCCCCGCGGGGATCGTGACCGAATTGTGCCCCCCAAAGGTGACAGCCTGAAGCGAGCCTGGCCTGACGCTTGTTGCATCGACGGCCGCAGCGACCGTGACCGAGCCAATGACTAGAGGGGCGGAGCCATATTCGTTCGAAAGGCGCAGGCAGATCTGACTCCCCGGCAGAGATACGCGCACGCGCTCCCGCACAGTCTGGTCTTCGATGCTGAGCAGAGGCTTGTTCGGGCCGGGGTCCGCCGGCTCTGGGCTGGCCGCCCAAGTGGCGATCCAGGTATTTCCCTGAGCTCCTGCCAATGGAGAAACGAACACGAGTGGGGAGGCCAACAGAAGAAAGCAGACGAGGGCACAATTCCGCAGTTCACGCACGCGATGGAGTTCTCCCCGGTTTAACCGGACGTTGTGAAGATCGAATCTTGCAGAATCCGGCGACTACCGCATCGCCGAATAATCCGTGGGACGCATGTACACCTCGTCGACCCTATAGTCTTGCCCCACTTTTTCTATGATCTCGGCAGCCTGTTTTCTATACTCTGGAAATGCCGCGTCGGCATGAAGCGCGGCCCAATTCTTTTTCGCTTTGTCCTGGCTGGGATGCACCACGAGGTAGATGAACGTATTGGTCCACGCAGGATCCTTATCGTCGGGTACCCAAAAGCCGACGACCTTGAGATCGTGTTTGTCTTGAAGCTTTGAAACATCACGGAAGATCGACTCGAGGGCCGGCACTTTGCCCGGCATAGTGTGATAAACGAGAAGTTCGAAGACGCGATTGCTATCAGCGTTCACCTCGTTCGCATGCATCAGGCGCGCAGTAATGAGCGATCCCGTCGCGAAGGAAACTAGGGCGATGCCGGCAAGAATCGATCGCTTGAATTTCCAGCAGCTGAGCGCATTCATGGGGTCTCCTTTCGATTCGACAGAGTGGAAAAATCGCTCCCAATCAAGGTTGAATTGCTGGTGAGAGCGAGCCCTCGCCGTAATAAGAATTTGGCGTAATGAATATCCTCGATGACGAATAGTCAAAACTGACAGTAAATCGCCGCAGGATTTCACTTCCTATGAGTTTGCTGGTTGCGTCGGTTCCGCCACAACAGGCCACCAGCGGGCCTTCGACCGCGTACCGCCCCAAGTGAAAGGATGTGGCTCGCGCAGTTGCGCCTTGAACTTCCGC
>Ga0209624_10000370_pt1 | contig 39875 bp, 35 predicted proteins | sample JacPinW_OM2H0_O1_FD_188565 | JGI IMG/M metagenome (GOLD analysis project Ga0209624, IMG submission 188565) | Forest soil microbial communities from Algoma, Ontario, Canada - Jack Pine, Ontario site 1_JW_OM2H0_O1 (SPAdes) (version 2) | ecosystem: Environmental > Terrestrial > Soil > Boreal...
GGTTCACTACGCGATTGATCCGCGAGGGATTCTTGCGGTGCTGCTCATGGTGCTGCCGCTCTCGGTGCTATTCGCGGCGACGCTGCTGGCCATCGCGCTTTTCGCGAAAAGCTTCCGCGAGGCGCAGACGTATCTTTCGCCGCTGACTGTGATCGTCATCATGCCGGCGGTTGCTGCGCTGCTGCCTGGAGTGGAATTGAATACACGAACGGCGCTAATTCCGATTCTAAGTACGACGCTGGTCGGCAAAGAGCTCATGGCCGGGAATCATCCGTGGGGATTCATCATGCTCATTTTTCTCTCGTCGTGTGTTTATGCTTCGCTGGCGATCGCTGCCGCCGTGACGATGTTCAATCGCGAAAGCGTTCTCTTCCGCGCGTAATCCCGGAATTGGATTGCGCTTGCATCCTTATGATGTGAATTCTTTGCAGCGCGATTCTGCAGCTGCCCGCCCTGTGAGATAGAATCGTCAGTCCGATGTCTGAGCCTCTGATTCAGGTCCGCGAACTTTCCAAACACTTCCGCACATATCACCGCCGTGAAGGCATCTGGGGCGGCCTTCAAAATCTTTTCGTTCGCGACTACAAGACGATTGCCGCGGTGGACCGCGTGAGCTTCACAATTGACCGCGGCGAGATGGTTGGCTACATCGGGCCGAACGGAGCGGGAAAATCCACTAGCATCAAAATGCTGACGGGGATTCTTGTGCCGACTTCGGGCGAAGCTGTGGTCAACGGATTTGTTCCGTACCGCCAGCGGCGCCGTTATGTGAAGACTATCGGAGTAGTGTTCGGGCAGCGCACGCAGCTTTGGTGGGACATTGCCGTCATCGAATCGTTCAAACTGCTGCGGCGGATTTACGATGTGTCGCAACCGGATTTTAATGCGCGCATGGAGATGTTCAACAGCATTTTGGGGATCAAAGATTACCTCAATACCCCTGTGCGCAAGCTCTCGCTCGGCGAGCGGATGCGCTGCGATCTCGCGGCCGCGCTGCTGCACAATCCGCCGCTGCTTTTTCTCGATGAGCCTACCATAGGCCTCGATGTGGTAGCCAAGCACCACATCCGTGAATTTCTGCGCGAAATCAATCGCGAATTTCACACCACGGTGCTGCTGACGACCCACGGCATGGACGACATCGAAGAGTTGTGCCGCCGCATTTTGATTATCGATCACGGCAAGGTGCTTTTTGACGGCGAACTACGCGAGCTAAAGCAGCGGCTGCTGCGCACCAAGCAGATCAAGTTTGTGGTGAAGGATCGAGCGGATGGCGAAGGGCTGAGCCGCTTTGCGGTGAATGGCGTCGAGCTTGAGCCGGTGGATGAGCTGACATACCGATTTCGATTCGACCGGACGAAAGTTTCAGCCGCGGATTTGATCCGGCAGATTCTTGCGACTATCGAGGTGCGCGATCTTCTGATCGAAGACGAGTCCATCGAGGAAGTGATCAAGCGCATCTACGCCGGCGAAGCGACGCTCGAGGTGCCCGAATGAGCGCGCTCGCGCCTTACATCGAATTCGCGCGAGTCGGTTTCGTGAATATTCTGGCGTTCCGCCTGCGTTATTACACGGGAATTCTCACTTACATCATCAACGTCACGATCTATTACTTCATTTGGTCGGCGGTTTATTCAGCCGGTGGGCAAATCGCGGGATACGATTTGCCGCAGATGGTGACTTACGTGAGCGTCGGATGGATCTTGCGGTCGTTCTACTGGAACACGATCGATCAGGAGATGGCCTACGAAGTGATCGAAGGCAAGATAGCGATGGATTTGATCAAACCCGTCAATGTTCTGTGGATGTGGTTAAGCCGGGCGATGGGTGAGTCGGCGTTTCGACTCTTGCTGCTGACGGTGCCGACCGCGGTCGTGGTGGCTTTGATATTTCCAGTGCGAGGGCCGGCCTCGCATCTTGATCTGGCACTGTTTTGTCTCGCGGCCGTTGGAAGCTTTTCGATCATGGGCGCGCTGAATTTTATGATCGGAACGTGCGCGATTCCTCTGAAGTCCATTCTTGCGCTGATTCGCGCGAAGTATTGGTTGATCGAGCTGCTCTCCGGGCTATTGATACCGATCACATTTTTCCCGAAGTCGATTCAAATAATCATGGCGTGGCTGCCGTTCGAGCATATCGCCTATACGCCGCTTCAAATCTATCTCGGGAAGCTCGATGCGCACGATGCACTGGTCATGATTACGCGCGAATGGCTTTGGGTATTCGCGCTGCTGTGGCTGGCGGAGGCTTGGTGGAACCGGGCTGTGCAAAAGATCACGATTCAAGGCGGCTGATGTGGATGTAAATTCGCTGGCGAGAAATTCGAGCAAAGATTCGCGGCACGACGCGACGTTTGCGCGCCAGTTTTGGTTGCACGTCCGGCTGCTTTGGGATTATTTCACGCAGTACGCCAAAGTGCGCCTGGGGTATCGCGGCGATTTCCTGGTCAGCGTTACCGCGAGCATTAGCGCGACAATCTTCGGGCTAATATTCGTGTTCGTGTTGTTCAGGAATGTTCGGAGCCTCTCCGGCTGGCGATTCGAGGAAGTTACTTTCCTTTACGGCTTCGGATTGATCCCGTATGGGCTGTTCAACGTGCTCAGCCTGAATCTCTACGAATTCGGGAACACGTACATCATGGAGGGAAAATTCGATCGCGTTCTGTTGCGGCCGATTTCCTCGCTCTTTCAAGTTTTGTTCGAGACGTTCCGGATCGAATCGCTTCAGGAAGTCGTGATCGGCTCGGTCGTTGTTATTTGGTCCGCGGAGCGCCTGGGAATTCATTGGACGGTCACGAAAACGGCGCTGCTGCTCGGCTGGGCGGTGTGCGGCGGCGTAATTTACGTTTCGTTTTTTCTGCTGCTCAGCACGGCGTCGTTCTGGTTCGAAGATCGCATCGGCGTACATCCGCCGTTTTGGAACGTCATCGGGTTCGGACGCTACCCGCTATCGATCTACAGCAGCTACATTCAATTTATTCTAAGTTGGATTATTCCGTTCGGCTTCGCGACGTTTTATCCGAGCGTGCATTTGCTCGGCCGGGCAGAGTTCGCACGCTACGCGCCGATCATTCCGCTCGTCGCGGCGGCGTGCTTAACGATTGCAATCGCCGCGTGGAATTTTGGCTCGCGGCGTTACACCTCAACGGGATCGTAACCACATCTTCGGTAACGCAGCCGCCCCCGAAACATCCCGGCTCCGCTACGCGTATTTATTGTTATGAGCTTCGTCCGCAATGCAACCAGCGTTGGATTTAGCTTCGCGCTTTTCGTGGTCGTGGGCGCTGCGGCTGCGGGCGTTACCATTGGGGCGTCCTTCCTTCACCCGGGGCGTCGCGCGTTGACGCCATCGGCGATTTCCAGCGCAAACAATGCGTTCCGTGAAGTCGGTGCACAATCCGAGAACTTCGACGTGAAGACCTCGGATGGCACTCTGCTGCGCGGGTGGAAGGTCCACCCGGCGAGCGCAAATGGCGACTGGGTCGTCCTGTTTCATGGCGTCGCTGACAATCGCATCGGCACCCTAGCCTATGCCGAAATGCTGCTGAGGCACGGATACGGCGTTGTGATGATGGACGCCCGCGCGCATGGCGAAAGCGAAGGCTCGATGGCCACGTACGGCTGGCTGGAACGCGACGATTCCCGCTCCATTGATGACGCGCTCTTCGCGAGCGACGACGTCCGGCATCTGTTCTATCTCGGAGAATCGATGGGAGCGGCGATTGCGCTGCAGTCGGCGGCGGTCGATCCGCGAGTCGCGGGAGTGGTCGCCGAATCGAGCTTCGCGAATCTGCGCGAGGTGACGTACGATTACGCCGGACTCGATATCAGTCCGCTGCTTGGAAAAACACTTTTTCGTCCTGCGACGATGATGGCTCTGGCCGACGCGGAAAAAGAGGGCAGCTTCAGCGCTCAGAAAATTTCGCCCGAGAAGGCTGTCGCCCAACGGTTGTTCCCCGTATTTTTGATCTGCGACGCAAAGGATCGAAGAATTCCCTGCCGTCACTCGCGCAGGATTTACAACGCTGCAGCCGGACCGAAAGAGATCTGGGTAGTGCCCGGCGCGGGGCATACCATGGCGTTTGGGACGCATCCGGTAGAATTCGAAAGTCGCGTCATCGGATTTTTCGAGCGGATTGCCAGCCAATTCGGGGCGAGTCACTGATCGAGTGCTAAGGTTGTTTGCCGCGGAACTGGATCACGACGAGGGTGACGTCGTCGGATTGGGGCGCGCCGCCGGTGAAAGTTTGCACACCGCCACGGATTGCTTCGGAAAGTTCCTGAACGGTCTGGCCGTTGAATTCCTGAAGCAGTTTGCGTAAGCCGGCATCTTCCAGTAACTCACCTGCAACGTTCGTGGCTTCCGTGACGCCGTCGGTATAGATCACCATGTAATCGCCGGGATACATCTGCGCGACGGCGCCCGTGAATTCGGTATCGGGAAATAGTCCCGCAGGAAGATTCACGGATTCGAGCGCCTCGAGCGAACGGTCCTTGCGGCGGATCAGCGGCGGAACGTGCCCGGCGTTCACGTATTTGATTTTGCCGGTCATATCCAGGACGCCGTAGAAGAGCGTCGCGTAGCGCTCTTCGGCGCTGCGCTCGGTGAAGAACTGATTCACGCGCGCGACGAGATCAGCCGGCGATACGTCGAGCGCCGCGGTAGTGTAAATGACGCCCTGAAGCACGCTTGCCAGCAGCGACGCTGAAATTCCCTTCCCCGAAATATCGCCGACGAAGAATCCGTGCCGGCCGCCAGTCAGCTCAACGAAATCGTAGCAATCTCCTCCGACGGAATGGCACGCAAGGGTGAAGCCGTCCACTTCGAACTCCGGCTTCTTCGGGAATCCTTTGGGCAGAAGCTGGCGCTGAATCTGGCTGGCGATTTCCACTTCGTGGTCGAGCCGCGCCTTATCGCGCGACGCGGAAAAGAGACGCGCATTTTCGATCACGTTGGCCGCTTCTCGCGCGAGGGTGCGAAGAACTTCTCGATCGAGCTCGGAAAAGGCGCTCGACGCGACGTGGCTATCGAGGTAAAGCACGCCGAGCAATTCGCCCTGGCGCGCGGAGACCGTGGCGTCAAGCGCTTCGATAAGCGGCAGCTTCTCAACCGGGATGCAGACGACGGTGTGAAGCTCGAGGCGCGCGACGCTTTCCTGCTGGCCCATGGCCGTATCATCGCCGGTATCGCTCACGATCAATTCGCGACGGCTATTGACGACGCGCTTCAAGACGCCGGAGGAAATCTGCACGAGATTGTGCGGGATGGAATTGTGCTGATTGTCGCGCGCGACCGTGGTGGTCAGCTCGCCTTTGGGATCCGCGAGAAGGAGCACGCCGCGCTGCGTGCGCGTGAGTTCGATGGCGGCATCCACCACCGTCGTCAGCACGTCTTCCAGCGACAACCCGGTGCCAAGCGTTCGCGCCACTTCGAGGAGAACGCCGAGATGATGCAGCTCACGCGAGCCGGATTGGGTGGGCGCTGGCGCGTCAACTTTATCGATGAGCTCTTCAAGAGTCGCGGCATCGCCAACGTAGATGAAACGGTAGGAATCCGTCATCCCGAAATCTACGTTGTCTTTGGGGCGAAGCTCGTGGCGTAGAACTTTCTCGCTGTTGACGTAGGTGCCGTGGCGGCTGCCCATATCCTCGAGGACGTATTCGCCATCCGCCGCAACGATGCGCGCCTGCTGGCGGCTAATGCGGCTGTCCCGAAGCGTCAGCTCATTGCCAGCCTGCCGCCCAATGCGGAACGGCACGGTGACAATTTCGACCTCGCGGCGAGCACCGCCGGGTTCTATCAAAATAATTCTAGGAGCGCGGGCCATGGATGGTTTCGCTGTATTCGCCGCTCCGGTCGCGATCGCAGCGTTTTCAGGTGCCGCAGTGCGCCCAAGCTACGAATGCAACGCTCATGGTAGGTAAAGACGCGCTCGATGTAAATAGCTTCAGGCGAAACGGCGCTTAATGCGGGAATACCAGGGCATGCTTGCGCGGTTAACGGTCATCATGTAAGGTTCCAGCACTTGTTACAGGGCCGGCTTGGCGGCTCCTTAGCGCTTGGGCACAAGTCATCGTTTTAAACAAATTGCAGACTGAGCGGGCGCACCGGCCGAAGTCCAATACGGCACTTTTTCTGCGGGTACATGGAGGCAGACGATTATGAAAGGCTTTAAGCAATTTCTATTGCGCGGAAACGTTGTTGATCTCGCAGTCGGCGTGGTGATCGGAGCGGCATTCGGCTCGGTGGTGACGGCGATGGTGAAAGACTTGCTGACGCCACTGATCGCCGCAGTCGTCAAAGCGCCGGATTTCTCCGGCCTTTACTTCACTTTAAATGGCAGCAAGTTCCTCTACGGTGAGTTCGTCAACGCCGCGATTGCGTTTATCATCGTAGCCACAGCCGTTTATTTCTTCGTGGTGTTGCCGATCAACGCGCTGATTGCACGCGCCCGGCGCGAACCACCTGCGGACCCGACCACTAAAAAGTGCCCGGAATGCCTGAGCGAAATTCCGATTGCGGCACGCCGCTGCGCGTTCTGCACGTCCCCAATTGTTGGCTAAGATTTCCGGCCGATTTCAGGTTCGCGAAGGCCGGCATCGAGTTCACGCGGATCGCACTTCCGTATGTTCACGCTCCCAGGCGTTGCTGAGGCGACGCGTGGTCTCGCGCAATCTTACTGCGAGGTCCATCACCGTCTCGATGCGCTGCAGCAGGTTTGGAGCGAGCTTGTCGCGAGAATGAGCGAGAAGTAGTTCCGCATTCCCGAGAGTCCGCAAGCTCGGCCCATCGCAGACGGCGGGCGATAAACGCGGCCGCCAATGAAACAAATTCTCCTACATTCGGTACGAATTCGACATCGCCTTCGGCAATCCAACGCGCGAGCTCAGCTTGACGCTGGGGCGCGGCGATAACAATGACGGGCGATGATTCTGTAAGCTGAAGCAACGTATCGCCGAGAGTTGCTGTGCCCAGGATGGATTCATCAAGAAGCGCAACGGCCGCAGTATCCCGCCGTAGACAATCGAAAAGATCACTTACGGTGCCACACACTGTAAATCGAATTCGGTGCGCTCGACCCTGTGCGGCGGCTGTTATCTCCCTGGCCACGGATTGTTCGCAAATGCCGAGCACAACGTGATGATCGGGAGAAGCGATGATTAGATTTGTGCGTTTCACTGCGTGATTTAGACCTCCTATTCGCTTGCGGCTGAATCCCGGTAATTCTTGAATCCGGCGTTGTTTTTTGTGATGTCTTTTTCGAGCAAGCGGTTCACCGCGATCTTGAGCTCTTCGAGGAGAAAAGGCTTGTCGAGATGCGGAAGATTGAGCGGCTCGAGAAAGTCGCGCGTGCGTGGAGCAAGCGTGTCACCGGTGATGAAGAGGATTCTGTCGCGCAACGGGCTGCCGGTGCGAACCAGCGATTCATAAAATGCCTGGCCATCGAGGCGCGGCATGCGCAGATCGCAAATGATGGCGTTGTAGCGATTTCGCGAGAGCCGCGCGAGTCCTTCCTGGCTATCGAGCACGGCGTCCACATCGTGACCTTCCTCGCTGAGAACGTCCGCAATCAGGCGGGCAACGGTTGGCTCATCCTCGACGATGAGGATATGCCCTTTGGTAGCGCCGTCACGCGATGACACTTCCGGAGCAACTTCTTGCGGCGGCTCGGGCTCGGCGACGGCGACAATCGGCAAGTCCACAACAAACCGCGCGCCCCCGCCCAATTGATTCTCGAAGGAGATTTCACCGCCGTGCTGGTGAACGATGCCATAAACAATCGAAAGACCGAGACCGGTGCCAACCCCGGATGGCTTCGTGGAGAAGAATGGATCGAATATTCGGGAGCTAATTTCGGACGGAATTCCTGGGCCGTCGTCCGCGATCTCCATCGAAACTCGCTGCGCCGCGGAACGAAACGTCCGGATGCGAACGTGACCTGAGCCGCGGCTTTCGAGCAGCGCCTGCTCCGCATTGACCAGCAAATTCAGAAGCACCTGCTGCAATTGGTATGGGTCAGCCATTGTGGGAGGAAGATCAGGAGAGAGAGAAGTCTCAACAATGATGTTCTCGATTTTTAGTTCGTAGCTGCGCAGCGCCAGCGTGCGTTCCACAATCTCGTTCAAGTCGGCGCGGGAGCGTTCTGGTTTATTTTCGCGCGCAAAGAACAAAAGATTTTTGACGATGCGCCGGGCTCGTTCGGCTTCCTGATAAATGTGATTTGTTTCTGTGAGGTGGCCAGGCGCGAGGCCTCGGCCAAGAAGAAGCTGTGCGTAACCCATGATAGCCGTCAGCGGATTATTGAGTTCATGAGCGATGCCGGAAACAAGTTGGCCGAGCGCCGCCATTTTTTCGGTCTGGAGAAGCTTGGACTGGAAGTGGCGCCGGCTGGTTATGTCCTGATAAATTTCGAGCCATCCTGTGGCGCGGCCGTCGCGGTCTTCCACCGGCAGGGACGAACGCTCAATCACCCTGCGCACCGGATTTAACAATTCCAATTCGTCGACGGCCGGCTTGCCCTCGCCATCGCGGCTGGCACGCCAGCGAAACGATAGTGACGTCGCAGCGCGGAATCGATGTCTGAGCAGCAATTCCAAATTTTCAATGTGGCCTGCGCGGCGCGCTTGCCAGAAATCTACACCGAAAAGTTGCGCGAATGCCGGATTCAGAAACTGGACTCGCCCGGCTGTATCGAGGAGCAGCACGCCGGCGGGTACGGCGTCGAGAACGACACGAAGTTCGGCTTCGAGGTGCTTCGCGAGCGAAGAATCGTCCGCGCCAATCTCAGGAGGAATTGTTTCTGGCTCTCGACTACGGGATTCCACTGCCTCTCGCATAGGTCGAGTTACCACCGGACGTTGACGATTCCGTAGCTGCAAAGCAGGGCGATCGAGATGGTGATGACGTATTCGAAAACGCGACGGGCCGTGCTGCGAATTGCGCGCGAGTTGTGCGTCATAGAAACCTCGCGCGTATTACTGCAAAATCCTGACCAAGCTAGCAGGAAGATAAGTAGCTTGTAATCAGCTACATGGAAAGATGGGGTCGCGGAAAATCCCTCGTCAAATTCCCGCTTCGAAACCCTAGGCCTGCTGAAGTTCATTACAGGAAATGCGGAGGACATCGAAACTGCTCGCACAAACCCGTACTTCGAACGTGAAAAGAGCTGTTCGTTCCGGTGCGATCAATTCTCGCGGAGCGATTGCGCTTCGTACTGTTTGAGCTTGCGGTACAGCGTGGTTTTGCCGATGCCGAGCAACCGCGCAGCGGCAAGCTTGTCGCCGCCGGATTCGCGAAGCGCGCGAAGAATGGCTCGCCGCTCAAGCTCCTCCAGAGGCATTACTTCGTCCTTTTCCGGAAAGCGATCGGAGGTACCGAACTGAAGATTTGATGGCAGGTCGGCGATTTGTAGAATCGGCCCAGAGCTGAGCGCCACCGCACGTTCGATTGCATTTTCAAGTTCGCGAACGTTGCCCGGCCAGTCATAGGCGACCAGGCGCGCCATCGCATCGCTCGAAATGGTATGAATCCGGGCTCCGGTCTGGGTGAATTTCTCGAGAAATGAATTCACCAGCAGAGGAATATCCGTCTTACGCTCGCGCAATGGCGGCAATTTGATTTGTACCACGTTTAACCGGAAAAAAAGGTCCTGGCGAAACGAACCGTTGCGGACCGCGCCTTCGAGGTCGCGATTCGTCGCGGCGATAACTCGCGCGGAAATGGCAACGCGCTCGTTGGATCCGACGGGCCTGATTTCGCGCTCTTGCAAGGCTCGCAGCAGCTTGGCCTGCAAGTCAATCGGCAGGTCGCCGATTTCGTCGAGAAAAAGCGAGCCGCTGTCGGCCGCTTCAAGCAGGCCTTGCTTGTTCTGCACGGCGCCGGTGAACGCGCCCTTCACATAACCGAATAGCTCCGATTCGATCAACGTCGGCGTGAGCGCCGAGCAATCCACCGGCACGAACGGCTTGTTCTGGCGCGCGCCCATATAGTGAATTGAGCGTGCGACGAGTTCCTTGCCTGTGCCGCTCTCCCCCAGCACCAATACCGGATAGTTGTGTTTGCTGACTTTTTCAATCAACTTGTAGACCCGCTGCATCTTCTGTGAAAACCCGATGAGCCCGCCGAAATCCTGCCGTGTGCGCAATTGCTCGCGAAGGACGCGATTCTCGTTGTCCATTTCGAGAGTACGCACCAGCCGCTTGAGCTTGCTGCGTAAGTCATCAATGCGGAAAGGTTTTGTAACGTAATCCGCGGCGCCCAGGCGCGTGGCTTCCACCGCAGTATCAATCGTGCCGTACTGCGTAAGCACAATCACCGCCGTCTCCGTGTAATGCTCGCGAATTCGTTTGAGCAGCTCGATTCCCCCGAGTTGCGGCACGCGCAGATCCGTAAGCACAATGTCCACCGGCTCTTCGTCGAGGACTTCCAGGGCTTTCTCGGTCGTTGGGACGGCCAACGCCTTATATCCGGCTTCAGTGGCAACGTCGCAACACAAGCGCCGCGTGGCGTCTTCATCGTCAACTACCAGGATTTCGACCGTCGCTCGGCGCTCGGACAGCGCAATCGTATCGGCACTCGCGTTCAATTCGGCACTCCCCCTTTACCTATATCGTCCAGCAAAAGACCAATCTGATTGCACGCCGCGAACCAATTCAGGAAATCACCGCAGTTGGCAGAGTGAGAAAGACTTAGCGCGGTTGTCGCTCATCCCGCGGACAGGGAATGTATTCCCAATTCGGAGTTACTAACAATCAGGAATACTACGGAGTCCGCGGAACGAGGTGATTCGAAGCCAGATGCGCTCGGAACTTGCCCGCGGACCATTTCGGAACTTCTGGAACGATCTCGAAATGAATTCCGGCTGCGGCGTGCCATTTAAGACGAATTATAGAGTCGATCCTGAAACATGCTGCTGTCACTCGACTGCACAACGTAACGTGCGTGTGACTCAGGAATCCTAGCCTCTTCTGAGATCCGTGAAGTGACACGATTGCATCAAGCTGCATCTGATTTCCTGTCGGCTTTTCTACCGGCGTGGAAGCGGCAGACTGAAGAGCCGAATTCATCGCCTGTAACGCAGCGTGTCATGGAGGAATTTATGCGAAACCTAGCGTTCTGCATGCCGGCTTTTCTACTTTGCGCGCTCGGAATGCCTGCTAGCCTTCGAGCGCAGCAGCAATCCGCGACTTCATCCGCCACTCAATCAACGGGCCAACCGAGCGAAACGCCTTCGGAAATTCCCACGGGGACGCGATTTCTCGTCGCGTTGCAGAAAGATCTGAACACAAGAAATGCCAAGGTGGGCGAGCGTTTCGTGACGCGATCGCTCGATCCACTGGCGGCGCCAGATGGCACGTTCATTCCGCGAGGAGCGGAAGTGCGCGGCCACGTGAGCCGCGTCGAGCCCGGAGGCACCACCGGCCGCGCGCGCATTTGGCTCAGCTTCGATGACATTAAAACTCCAAACGGATCGCTGCCGATCGTCGCGGAAGTAACGCAAGTGCCAGGCGAGCATTCAGTGAAACCGGGCGAGAACAAAGAAGGCGAAATCGAAGCGCGGACTAGCACAGGCGCGCGGGAATTTCAGGCGGCTGCAGCCGGAGCCGCAATCGGCGCGTCCGCCGGAGCCGTGAAGGGCGGGCCTAAAGGCGCAGCCGCGGCCGCCGCGGTCGGAGGCGTTGCCGGATTTCTAGCAGCTTCGGGCATCGGCCAGGAACTTGACCTGATCGAAGGTACCAAGCTCGAACTTGAGCTGTTGCGTCCGATCGAGCCCGGACGGCGCTAACACGAATCCTAGACACTCGGAACGCCCCAAGTCCCGCTACTTTCTGCTTCTCCCGGCGGAACGTCCGGCCGCGTTCGGCTTGGCTTTCCCGCTCTCTGCTGATACATTCAAAAATTGACCATGGCAGAGAACATATCCCCTCTACGCATCCTCATTGTCGAGGATGAAGAAAACGCGCGGAAAGGCTACGAAGCGCTGCTACACCGCTGGAATTACGACGTTCTCGGCGTCGGTAGCGGTGAGGATGCTCTCGCGCGAATGGGAGAATTCCAGCCCGGCGTAATTCTCGCGGACGTCGAGCTGCCGGGAATGAACGGCATCGAATTGCTCGAGCGCCTCAGCCAGGAAAAAGACGGAGTCCCAGTCATCATCATCACTGGCCGCGGCAGCGACGAGCGGGTGGTGCAAGCGATCGAATCCGGCGCGTTTTGGTATATCGAAAAGCCATTGAAGCCGCCGGTATTGAAGTCTCTGCTCGATCGTCTGGTCGCCATGCTGCGCGACCAACGAGCCGTCGCATCGCTTACCCGCGAATTGCGCGACGCCGGGAAATTGGGAAGCCTCGTCGGTGCCTCGAAGCCAATGCAGGAAATTATGCACCAGATTGAAATGGCCGCGCCTTCGACGGCATCGGTGCTCATCACCGGCGAAACCGGTTCCGGAAAAGAAATGGCGGCGCGAACGATACACCAGCTCTCTCCGCGTGCCGAGCGGCCATTCGTCGCTATCAACTGCTCGGCAATTCCTGAATCGCTGATGGAGAGCGAGATTTTCGGACACGAGCGCGGGGCATTCACAGGCGCCGCGGAACGGCGGCTCGGCTGCTTCGAATTGGCGGATGGCGGCACGCTGCTTCTCGACGAAATTGGCGAGATGCCCGCGCCTACACAGGCAAAGCTTTTGCGCGTGCTCGAAGACCATAAAGTCCGGCGCCTCGGAAGCAAATCGGAAACTCCAATAGACGTGCGCGTGCTCGCCGCAACGAACAAAGACCCGCAGCAAGCAGTTTCCAAGGGCCAGTTGCGCCAGGATCTCTATTTTCGGCTGAACGTCTTCCACATTCATTTGCCGCCGCTGCGCGATCACAAAGAGGATTTGCCCGGGCTAGTGGAATACCTGCTGAAAGAGGTGAATGCCAAGCACGGGCGGCAGGTGGCCAGCATCGGCGCTGAAGTGATGGATCTTTTCAAGTCCTATCCCTGGCCAGGGAACGTGCGCGAGCTGCGCAACGTAATCGAGCGCGCCGCGATTGCGTGCGACCGCGGCACGATTGGCCGGCAGCATTTGCCCGCGGATTTCGGGCACGCACCAGTGACGGAATCTTCCGAGCTTTCGGGCCTGCGATTCCCGGTGGGAACTACGGTGGACGCCGCGGAGCGCGAACTCATTCTTCAAACGCTTGCAGCCACGAACCAAAACAAGACCCGCGCGGCCGAATTGCTCGGGATCAGCCTCAAAACCCTGCACAACAAACTGAAAGAGTACGAAGTGCTGCAGAAGAATGCCACTGAGTCTTAAGACTAAGTTCACGCTGACGACTTCCCTCGTTGTACTGGTGGTGGTCGCGCTCGTATCCTGGCTGTATTTGGCGCGCCTGACGAACATCGTCATTCGGCAGGCGAACGAACGCGCCGGATTCGTTGCGCAGCAAGTCTTCGACGGTTGCCGGCAGGCGTTGGCCGATTCCGCCGAGCACGGTGAAGCGCCTAATTCGGATAGCGCTGCCGACCTGCGCGCCTACGTCCAGAATTCACTCGACAACAGCAGCGCACTAAACACCCTGCTCGAATCCGCAGTGGGATACTCGCCGACGATTTACGAAATTACGATCAGCGACCAAAAAGGGAAAATTCTGGTATCGAGCGACGCGACGTTGCGCGGCGACGAAGTTGTAAAACGGCCAAACGTATCATTGCTCGTCAAAGCGAATTTTTTGGAGCAGCTGCAAATTCTGTACGGCCCGCCGCGCGTCTACGAAGTTTCAATTCCTTTTGAACTTGGCTCGATTCCGTTTGGCGACGTCCGCGTTAGCATGTCGTCCATTCTTCTCCGCGAGCAGATTTTCCCGGGGCTCGAAAACGCGGGCCTGGTGGCGCTCGGCGCCGTTCTGGTTTCAACGCTCCTCGCTGCTGTTCTGAGCCATATCGGACTTGCGCCTCTCGAGCAAATCACCGCTCAACTCGATCAGATCTCCGCCGGTAAATTCGATTTTGCGCCCGTGGCGCGTGGCGACGAATTGGGCTTGGTCAGCACGAAGATCAGCAATATCGGCAAACAACTGCGTGACGTTCGCGAAGTCTTCAGCACACTGCGCGAAAACCTCGATCAGGTCATGTCGGGCCTGGAAGACGGACTCCTGCTTTTCAATGCAGATGGGCGCTGCGTCCTCGGCAGCCCCTCGCTCGAAAAATTCCTCGGCGTGATGCCCGGCACGATACTTGGCCGGCGCGTGGGCGAAATCTTCAGCCACGGCCATCCCATGCGCGATGCGCTCGGACTGCAGGGCGACCGCATCGAGCCGGTGGAATCCGCCGAGGTACGGCTGGATAGCCCCAATGGCCCTCGGCGCATCGCAATAAGTGCGCAGACGATTTCCGAAAAAGGGGAGCAAATGGGGACGCTGGTCACGCTTCGTGACCTCGAATCGTACGAGCGGTTGGGCTCGCAGTTGCAGGTTTCCGAACGTCTGGCTGCTATCGGCCGGGTTACCGCCGGCGTTGCCCACGAAGTGAAGAACCCGCTGAATTCCATGCGCGTGTGGCTAGAGGTACTCAGGGGAAGTATTTCCTCCGACGCCGAGCCGCAGCAGGCGGTCAATATGCTCGACAACGAGATCGATCGCCTCGACCGCGCCGTGAAAACTTTCCTCGATTTCGCGCGGCCCGTTGAGATTGAACTCGAAGAAACCGATGTGGGAGCGCTGCTGAATGAAGTCGTTGAAAGCGCGCGCCCGTCCATCGCTCGCGCCGGTGCCGCTCTCGTGAAAGAAATACCCAGCGCATTTCCCACCGTCCGGATGGACCGCCGGCTCATTCACCAGGGCTTGCTCAATCTCATCTTGAACGCATGCGACGCCATGTCGCCGGGCGGACAACTCACCGTCTCTCTTCGGCAAAACGGTGAAATGGCGGAAATTCGCATCTCGGATACAGGCAAAGGAATCAGCCCGGAAGATCGCGACAAAATTTTCCAGCTGTTTTACACCACGCGGCCCGGAGGCACAGGCATCGGCTTGGCGAACACATTTCGATTTGTACAACTGCACAATGGTTCGATAGAATTCGTCTCCGAGGTTGGCCGGGGCACCACCTTCACCATCGAGTTGCCGCTCGGCCATTCCGTCGAGACTCCAGTTCCGAAACTGCGCGATTACACCAGGCCGTTCGCGCAAGGGAAAATGTAAGTGCCCAGCCATTTCCCATTCGGCTACGGTCTCGCCGTTCCGGCGCGTTGGTGTGCGCCGTTACTGCTAGCCGTGGCCTCGCTGCTCTTTGCCGGCACGTCCGGTTGCGGTCACAAGACTGTCCACGCGGTGGTCGCAAAGCCGGTCCCCCCGAGACGCCAGCAAATCGCGATTCCACCGCCGCCCGACGTGCGACAGGCCGAGCCGGGCGTCCTCGAACTGGCCTACATCACGCCATCTCAGCCAGCGCCGCCTCCGGACCACAGCTCCCACACGGCTCCCCCGGCGCATCGGGCGCCAGCCGAGCCTTCGTCACGCCCTGCGCCGCCGCAGATTTCTCCGCAAATCTCGCCAGCGGATCAGGCCGCATTTGAGCACCGTACGAATGACAGCATCAATGAAGCGGAGAAGAACTTAAAGCAGGCTGGCGCGCACCAATTGAGCTCGTCACAGCAGGAAATGGTAGAGAAGATTCAAGGATGGATAACGCAGGCACGGGAAGCCTTGCAAGCTTCCGACTACACGCGAGCACAGAATCTCGCTCAAAAGGCGCAATTGCTCTCCGTCGAACTCGTCAGCACGCTTTAAAGAAATACCTCCTCGCCGCAGCCCCTATCTGTCCGCGTCTCGTAGCGGCGTGCTTCCTCGGTCCAATTTGAATTCCTGATAAGATGATTTTGTGAAAACGTTTGACGCCATCATCGTCGGCGGCGGAATTATTGGTGGGTCGCTGGCTTTTGAACTCGCGAATTGCAAGCTAAGCGTCCTGATCGTTGATCGGCAGACTCCCGGACAAGAAGCATCGTGGGCCGCAGCCGGGATGCTCGCACCGGAACCGGAGTCCGCTGACGATATTCACGCGCTTCCTCTCGCCAAAATGAGCCTCGCGAGATACCCACAGTTCGTTAACGCGATCGAAGAGGCATCGGGACTGCCGGCACAATTCCGCAGCGATGGCACGCTAAGACTCTATTTCGGGCCTAATGCGGAGAGGGAGCGTGACCGCGAGGCGGCAAATCATCGCCATGCCGGCCTTTCCACCGAATCGGTTTCGATGGCGCAAGCTCGCGAAATTGAACCCAACATCGCATCGAGCGCAACCGCAGCCGCGTGGCTTCCGTATGAATGCTCAGTTGATCCGCGCGCTTTGACGCATGCGGTTCTCACAGCTGCCAAAAGCAGTGGCGTCGAAATCGTATCCGAAACCGCCGTGAATCACATTCTCGCGAGCGACGGGCGCTGCAATGGCGTAGTGGCAGGCACCGAAACATTTCACTCCAAGCACGTCATTATCGCCGCAGGATGCTTTTCCGCAGGCGTAGATGGCATGTCACGTTACGCGCCAACGTCTCCCGTTCGCGGGCAAATCGTTGCTCTGCAGCCATCGCAAGCTGCCACGAAGCACGTCCTGCGCGGGCATAACGGATACGTGGTGCCACGGAACGATGGCCGCATCATCGCCGGAAGCACCAGCGAAAATGTCGGATTTGAAAAACAAGTGACCGCCGAAGGAATTGAACAAATTCTTCGCGCGGCAATCGAGCTGGCGCCAAGCCTCGCGAGCGCCTTGATTGTGGACACCTGGTCAGGCTTGCGACCCGACACGCCCGATCACCTGCCAATCCTAGGCCCAACCGACACTGGAGGTTTGTGGATTGCCACGGGGCATTATCGCAATGGAATCCTGCTAGCTCCAGGCACCGCGCGTGTGATGCGCGAATGGATCGTAGATGGAACGCCATCGCTCGCGCTCGAGAGATTCTCGCCACTTCGCTTCACCGCGGCGCAACGAATCGCCGCGCGTTGAGTCGTCAGCATTTGCCATTCCCAAATGGGCCCGGCTAGCACGGTCTACTTGCGTTGTGCGTTCGAACAAACCCGGTTTCGTGATTCCCGCCCTTTTGGGTTGACATCTTACCCAGACGTCCGTATCTTCGGGTCATATGTCTACCCAAGAAACGGAAAGCAGGCTGGAGCTCCTGCAAGGAACCTTGGACCTGCTTATCTTGCGTACCCTGATTTTCGGATCGCAGCACGGCCAAGGCATAGCGCGCGCCATCCAGCAGACGTCTGACGAAGAACTCCTGGTCGAGCACGGTGCTCTCTATCCCGCACTCCAGCGGCTTGAAGAGCGCGGCTGGATTTCCGCCAAATGGGGAGTCTCCACAAATAACCGCAAGGCCCGCTTCTATTCACTGACATCCGCCGGTCGCAAACAACTGGGGAAAGAAACCACCAAGTGGAAACGGTTCGCGGCGGCCATCGGGCGCATTCTGGAGGCTGAGGAGGTCTAGGTATGTTCCGACGCAAGCGGAACGCGAGCGACTTCAGCGCGGAAATCGAAGCCCATATAGAGTTAGAGGCCGCGCGTTTACAGGAACAGGGGCTCAGCTATGAAGATGCCAGAACTGCCGCACGCCGAGCCTTCGGCAATGTGACCCACGCGCAGGAACACTTCTACGAATCCGGACGCTGGCTGGCGCCCGAGCACCTTTGGCAGGATGTCCGCTACGGTCTGCGAATGCTGCGCAAGTCCCCCGGCTTCACGGCCATCGCTGTCTTGACTATAGCGTTGGGAATCGGAGCCACCACAGCGATTTTCAGCGTCGTCGATGCCACGCTGTTCCACCCTCTGCCGTACGCGCAACCCGACCAACTCGTAAGGATCGAGGATGACCTCCCAGGGGTGGGCGCGCAGGATGTCGGAATGTCCGTCCCCGAATGGCACGATCTTCAGAGCTCCGGCATTTTTGACAATGTTTCGCCAATAGGCGGCGGGGATGTGAACCTCACCGGCGCGTCTCAGCCCGAGCGAATCCCTTTTCTGAACGTAACGCCGAATTATTTTGCGGTGCTCGGCGTGAAACCGCAGTTGGGCAGCGCGTTCAATCCCGAGGATCACACCCCCGGATTTACCCTGGAGGTTCTGATCAGCGACGGCCTGTGGAAGCGCGCTTTCGCAGCCGATCCCGGAATTCTGGGCAAAAGTCTGCGGCTCGACAACGACTTGTATCGCGTGATCGGCGTGATGCCGGCCGACTTCCACGATCCGGGGCGAACGGCTGTGGAAAGGAGCACCGATATTTGGGCCGCGTCGGGCTTTGCTGCCGCCCCTGCGCCGCCGCCGCTACGCAATGCGCGATTTCTTCAAACCGCAATTGCGCGGATCAAACCAGGAGTCACAATTGACGTGGCGCAGAGCCAGCTGAACGCGCTCGTTGCCGCCATGCAGAAACAATTTCCAGTCGATTATCCGCTGCAAAACGCGTGGTCGGTGCGTTTGGTTCCGCTCAAGGAAAGCGTGGTCGGCAATGTTCGCCAATCGTTGATCCTGCTGCTTGGCGCCGTGGGATTGGTCCTGCTGATTGGCTGCGTAAACATCGCTAATCTGCTGCTCGCGAGAGCCAGCGCGAGAGGCCGCGAGATGGCAATCCGGCAGGCTCTAGGAGCGGCGCGGAAGCGGCTGATGTCGCAACTGCTAACCGAAAGTCTGCTTCTTTCGCTGCTCGGCGGAATTGGTGGTCTAGTGATTCTCTTCTGCACGAAGGGATTTCTCCTCCGAATGGTGCCCGACAGCCTGCCGCGGCTCAATGAAGTATCCACGAACACGCCCGTTTTGCTTTTTGCTCTCGTCGCCTCGCTCGTCGCCGGCGCAATCTTCGGTCTGGCTCCCGCGTTTCACGCCGGGCGGTTGGATTTGATTCCTATGCTGAAACAGGAAGGACGCGCCTCGACAGGGACCGGCGAACAGGCGCGCACTCGTCGCGTGCTCGTGATAATCGAATTTGCTCTATCGCTAGTGCTAATGGTTGCAGCGGGGCTTCTGTTGCGCAGTTTCTGGGATTTGTTGAATGTGCGGCCGGGATTCAATCCACAGAGTGTGATGGTAGTTCGCACGTGGCTGCCGGTGCCGAATGATCCTGCCACCGACGTCTATGGTACCGCTGCGCAAGAGGAGACGCTCTTGCACGAAATGCTTCGACGTGGCCGCACATTGCCCGGAGTGGAAGAAGTTGCAATAGGTGATTTGGCGGCTGTTCCCTTGGGTCATGGATGGAGGGATCTAAATCCTTATCCGTTGATGCTGGAGGGCCGCGAAGCTCACAGCGGCGAGACTCCTTTCGTCAATCGGTCAACCGTTACGCCGGAATATTTTCACTTGCTGAGCATGCCACTGCTGAGCGGCCGGCCATTCAACGAGTCGGACAACGACAAAGTGCCGCGAGTAGCGGTGATCAACGAGGCTTTGGCGCGCAAGTACTGGCCAGGCGAGGATCCTCTTGGCAAGCGCTTCAAGAGGCCTGCGGATTCTTCCTGGACCACAGTAATCGGGGTGATCGCCAACGCTCGCACAGAATCGTTGTCGGAAGCGACGGCGCCGGGAATCTATATGAGCGCGTATCAGCGGACGCCTAAGGATTTGGCCATTTTTTTGCGCGGACGGCTGGACGCTGCTGCCATTCCGGTGGAGCTGCGTGAACAGGTCCAGTCCGTCGATCCCGGACTTCCGGTTTTCGGTGCCCAAACGCTCGACGATGCCGTATCCGCCTCACTCTCAACCAGGCGATTTTCGATGGAAATGGTCGGTCTGTTCGCTCTGACTGCATTGCTTCTCGCCGGACTTGGAATTTACGGAGTGATTTCTTACATCGTGAGCGAGCGCACACACGAAATTGGTATTCGCCTGGCGCTTGGCGCGCAGCGAAACAGCATCCTGCAAATGGTCCTGCGTCAAGGATTAGCGCTTGCCATTGCTGGTGCTGCGGTCGGGCTCGTGTGTGCGCTGATCGTTTCGCACTTAATGGCTGGACTGCTTTACGGCGTGAAGCCAGTAGATCCTCTGACGTTTGCGGGTGTCGCCCTTCTTCTCGTCGGTGTCGCGCTGCTGGCTTGTTATATCCCGGCGCGGCGCGCGATACGTGTCGATCCGATCATCGCGCTGCGATACGAATAGCTCAGGCCGAAGGAAACATCGAGCCAATGTCATGTTTGGATGCGAACACAAACTCGGATGATTGAAAATTATTTTTCTTGAGTTCGAACGAATTGAGAAGAGTTACCCGGCCGCTAATCTCAAAACGGATTCACTTTGATTGGCTGTGGCTCGCGATTCGCAGGGCCCGCAAGCGTTGAGGCTTGCCCAGGTCCAGTGAAATTGATTTTGTCGGCGTCAAACATCAGCGGCCGATCCAGCACAGCATCGAGCGTCGTTCCGCGCGGCAATTCCGCCTCGGGTCCGCGCGTCAACAGTACAGCTGTGAGACCAGCTGCCAAACCTGCCGCCGCGCCGATTCCCAGTCCCGCGCCCGGGTGTCCTGACGCGGCTCCGGCGATTCCGCCGATGCCCGCTCCCGCCGCGGTTGTCTTGGCGATGGTGCCGGCGTCAGACCCTTTATCACTGCCGCCGATTATCTTTCCTTCGGCGTCCGTCGTTTCATTTCCGCCAGTGCTCGCGCCGCTTGGGGAGCCGGCGAACATCACCATGTAAGCGTTGGGCAGAATCAGCGTCCTGAGGCTCAACATGATTTCCGCCTTCCCCTTCACTCGGCCGGGCCGCTTCGTTTCCGTGATTTCCCCGCTCACGTAGGAGCCCGCCGGGACGATGACCTTTCCGTTCAGCATGACGGGAAACAATGTTTCAAAATAAACAGGGTCGCCCACCTTCGCCGTCCGAGTTGAAACTCCATTGTGCAGGACGAGCGGCAGATGCGTTCCCACTGGCAACTCAAGCTTCGCGGGAGCCGATGTCGTGCCGGTTGAAGCAGCGGACGCGGGACTAGGTGCGGCGGTCGGAGCAGCGGGCGCCGCATCAGCCGGCGGCGTCTGCGGATTTTGAGGCGCCGTTGTTGGTGTCGGCAGAGGGGTGGGCCCTTCCTCTTGAGCAAGTGCGCATGGCGCCAAACTTAGCATCAACAAAGTGGCTGTGAGCACGGCGGCCACCGACAGAACGGTCGCCAACGCGAGTGGCAGCAATCGCAAGGAGCCGGAGGAATGTAACCTCATCGAATTTACCTCAAGTATCGTAACTCTGGGATGCAACCACTTCCCAGCCGGGATGCCAATGGCCAGAAGCTCCCTAAATACTCCACAACGACCACGCCGGGGCCATTGGGCCACCTAACCGCTCGTAACGCTTACTGTATACCACCTCAGCATCGCTCGGGCTGGGGTAATGCACCGTGGATATAATTCTAGGATGTGGTCGCATGCGCCAAGTCCCGGCCGGCCTATCCGCAGGTCGCGCCGACGATCGCTTCGGGAGCGGACTCTCTGGTCTATTGGCTTAACGATTTTCGTGCTGGTCTGCGGCCTTTATCTCGTCTCTCGCGCCGTTATTCTGAACGGATACAGAAACCTCGAAGGAGAAGACGCCCAGCAGAACCTGGCTCGCGCCCTCAGCGAGATACGCGATAGCGAAGTCGGCTTGTCGAGACAGGCGACCGACTTTTCCTCGTGGGACCAGATGTACGCATACGTAAGCAACAGAAATCCTGCCTTCGTTAAGTCAGAGTTTCCGAACGAATCGCTCTCAACTTTGAGAATCAGTTTTGTCGTCATCGCCGACGTCTCGGCCCACATCATTTTCAAGAAGGGTTTCGACCTCCACAGCCAGCGCGAAGTTCCAGTGCCGTCCGATCTCTTAATGATTGTCCGGCCCGGCACGATATTGACCCGTTTTCCCGAGACGAGTAGCAGGACCATCGGAATCATCAATCTCAGGGACGGCCCCGCAATCATCTCGTCCCAGCCCATCCTTACCAGCGACAATCGCGGCCCTATCGCAGGCACCTTCGTCGTAGGACGCTGGCTTGACGGCCAGGAACTCGATCAACTCGGCGAAGTCACGCACTTGGACCTAAACGTAATTCCTCTCGGCTCGCCGCAAGCCTCCACGGAAACGACGGAGGCCTCGACGCACCTATCCGCCGCCTCGCCGGAATACGTGCGTGCAATTGACGATGAAACTCTTGGCGCGTATCACCTTGTGGATGACATATACAAAAAGCCGACGCTCGTCCTGAAACTCACCCTGCCCCGAACTTTTTATCACCAGGGGCGCGTAAGTTTGCTGCAGTTCATGTTCTTGCTGCTGGCGGCTGGCGCTGTCTTTACAGCAGTCACGCTGATGGTGCTCGAGCGCCTGGTGCTTTCCCGTCTGGGCCGGCTCGGCTCGGACGTCTCGGCGATCGGAGCCAGCGGAAACCTCGCGGCGCGAATCACTGTTCCGGGTGACGACGAGCTTACCAACCTTGGCGGCTCGATTAATCGAATGCTCGCTGCGCTCGAAAAATCGCACGAAGATGGCGTCGCGCAAGGCGCCCGGGTGCGCATGCTGGTCGAGAGAATGCCCGCTGTTCTCTGGACCACAGACATCAATTTGAATTTCGTTTCGTCCATGGGCGCAGGATTGAAATTGCTGGGGCAGCAGCCCAACGAAGTTTCTGGCACGAGTATCTTCGACTACTACGGAACGCGCGATTCTTCGCACGAATCCATCGCCGCACACATTCGGGCCATTAACGGTCAATCATCCACCTATGTCACTGTCTGGCGAGGCCGCACTTTTGAATGCCATACTGAACCTCTTCGTGACGCGACCAACATCATCGTCGGCGCCATCGGCATTGCCCTCGATAGCACCGATCGAGTGCAAGCTCAGGAAGCCTTGCGCAAATCCGAATCGAGTTACCGGTCGCTAATTGAAGAGGCGCCGTATGGCATCTGCCGCTGCACGACGGACGGCGCATTTACTCTCGTCAATCGCGCCCTCGTGCAGATGCTGGCATGCAAGAGCGAAACCGAGCTTCTGGGCCTCAATCTTGGCGTGGATGTGTTCGAAGTTGCGCAGGACAACGCTAACTTCTTGGGCGAGCTAATAGAACACGGAAGCGCAGAAGGCATTGAAGCCCAGTGGAAACGCCGCGACGCAAAGTCAATTCAGGTCCACCTGGGCGGCCGCGCGGTGCGGGACTCCAGCGGCAAGATTGCCTACTTCGAAGTGATCTCGGAAGACGTCTCGGATCGTAAGCATCTCGAACTGCAATTGCGCCAGTCGCAAAAGATGCAGGCCATCGGACAGCTCGCCGGCGGCGTCGCGCACGATTTCAATAATCTTCTGATGGTCGTAAAAGGCCACCTCGAGCTAATTCTCTCTGGAATGAAGCCCAACGATCCGATGTTCGCGCGCCTCGATCAGGTGCAGAAGGCCGCCAATCGGGCCAGCTCGCTCACTCGCCAACTCCTTGCGTTCAGCCGCCAACAGGTTCTTCAGCGCCAGGTGCTCGATCTCAATTCCGTCGTTTCCGGAATGATTCAAATGCTATCCCGGCTCATCGGCGAAAATATCGAGCTGATTTTCCGGCCCGGCAACGTCCTCGGCCGCGTAAAAGCAGACGCCGGACAAATTGAACAAATACTTCTCAATCTTGTCGTCAACGCGCGCGACGCCATGCCTACCCGCGGGCGCCTGACCATCGAAACGACCAACGTCGAACTCGACGAATCCTACGCGCAGCGTCAAACCGTGGTTAAGCCGGGACCATACGTCATGCTCGCCGTCAGCGACACCGGAATCGGAATGGATGCGGCCACGCAGGCGCGAATCTTCGAGCCCTTTTTCACCACGAAAGAAGCCGGCAAAGGCACCGGCCTCGGCCTCTCCACCGTGTATGGCGTCGTGAAACAGAGCGAAGGCTACATCTGGGTCTATAGCGAAGTAGGTCACGGAACAACCTTCAAGATCTACCTGCCGCTCGCCACCGACGCCGTCGAGATGGCCAAACCGCAAACATCGGCGCCCGCTCCGGCGCCCGGCACCGAAACAATTCTTCTCGTTGAGGACGAAGAGAGCGTCCGCTCGCTCGTCTGTGACTTCCTGAAAGGCACGGGCCACACCGTGCTCGAAGCACAAGACGGCCCGGAAGCCATCCGCATCGCCGAATCACATGACGGCAGGATCGATCTATTGGTGAGTGACGTTGTCATGCCCAAAATGAACGGCCGCGAGCTCTCCATCGAGCTGAAAAAGCAGATGCCGCATTTGAAAATTCTGTTCATCTCCGGCTATACCGACGACGCCGTTTTTCGCGCAGGCGTGCTCGAGGGCGACGTCGCCTTTCTGCAAAAGCCCTTCACCCTTCGCGGCCTCTCCTCCAAAATTCGCGACGTCCTCGATGCCGACGCGGTCAGCGAATTCTCTGCCCAAACACAAGAGAAGTCCTAACTTCCGCCGAAACAGGTATCATCCCATCGTAAGAATTTACCCGGAGAGACCTGATGGCAAAGTTGGCTTTGGTGTATGGAATGCGGCTGTTCCCTCTCGACGAACTCGATACAGTGAACGAAGCGACGGTGGCGCTGAAGAACGGCAATACGGGTCGCGTGACGATGCACCTCATCGAAGGCAGCCGCGAGGAAATCGAAAAGACGCTACGCCAATCCGTAGACGCCTTCTTCGATTTGTATCCGGAGATCTAAGCAGCAGAAGCTGTTGATCCAAGCGCGAGCGATCCCCGGCGCGAGCTTTCCGTCAGGGCATGACGTCAGTCATGCCGCAAGACTGAAGAAAATTGTCATCCCGAACGAAGTGAGGGATCTGCATTTCGTATGGGAAAACTCCATCACGTTCGCATATCGGCAATCACGCTCCGCAGCACTTGTAGCGCCGGGCTTTCAGCCCGGCATCTTCGCTTTCAAGCACGATCGCCAATCGCCGCCGTTCGTCCCACCTCAAATCAACACAACCGTCTGCCCCGTCAAGTCAAACCTCTTCCTGCAACGAATATTTCGGCACGCAACCATGTCGTCCACTCGCACCATATACGACCGCGCCTTCTCAAAATGCGCCCGATCGCTGTCATTCGCGCCACGCGGCAACTGTGCTTTCTTCGTTCGCGTCTTCCAGCGAACAGGATATGAATTTTCTTGGCGGCAATGCGGGCAGCTGAGAGGAATCTGCTTCGTCTCTTCTTTTTCGTCGTAGAAATTTCTTTCGTCCATGGCGCCCCCTCTCAGAATTTCAAGTTCCAATCGTCAACAGTCACAAAGCGCAGCCCGGCATCCTTCCACCGCGGCAACCAGTATTCCACAGCACGAACCGTATGACGCCGGTCTCCCTCGGCCACGCGGTGATCGCCGTCGTGCAGCAGGACAATATCGCCTCCGCGCACGAGCCGCAAGCGCTCAATCACCGCCTCGGCCGGCTGCACCTTCCAATCGCGCGCCCATTTCGACCACATCACCACTCCGACGATTCCATTCGCGCCCGCCGTTCGAGCGAGACTCGGCCCGCGCCCTCCAAATGGCGGACGCATCCATCGCGCTTCGCGGCCCGTCGCTGACGATATCGCTTCGCGGCATCTCGCCAGCTCCTCGCCAACTTTGCGCGCGGAGTGAAAAGCCAGGTTCGGATGCGTCTCGGTATGATTCGCAACGGCGTGCCCACGTGCGACCACATCTGCTGCGATTTTCGGAAACTCGCGAACGTGCTTGCCGATCATGAAAAATGTGGCTCGCGCTCCGTGTTGGTCCAGAAGATCGAGCAGCTCCGGCGTTGCCGCTGGATTTGGTCCATCGTCGAACGTGAGCGCGATGGCGCGCGAATCGCCCGTTCGCCGCCGCGTAGGGCCGAACAATTGCGACGACGGCACGAACGCACCCCACGCGCCTATCCCCGTGAATGCTGCAGCCGTTCCCGCAGCCGTCGCCGTTATTGCAGCCGGATCCATCTTCTGAATTTTCGCACGCGTGCGCCTCCGCGTCAGCCGAAGATTGTGCACGGAGATTCTGATACGATTCGCGCATTGGTTTGCAACCCATGTCAGAACTCGCGCCACAATTTCATCCGCTTCCGGCATGGGCGCGCTGGTCCGCGCTCATTTGGCTTGTGATCTGGGTGCCAACGTATCTGTATTACTGGGGATCGAGCTCATTTCTCTTTCTGTGCGATCTGGCAGTGCTGCTCGCGTGCGCCGGCGTTTTGACCAGCAACGCATTGCTTATTTCTAGTCAGGCGCTCAGTTCGCTCGTGGTTGATACCGCGTGGACTGCGGATATCGCGTGGAAGCTGCTTTCTGGCCGGCACCTGATCGGCGGGACTGAATACTTCTTCGATCCGCTCTATCCGCTCGTCGTTAGGCTAATGAGTCTGTTCCACATCGTACTGCCGATTGTTTTGCTGTTGTCATTACGCCGGACCGGGTACGATCCGCGCGCGCTGCGATTCCAATCGGTGATTGCCGCAGCTGCATTGATTGCGTCGCGATTCGCCAACCCTCACAAGAATATTAATTTTGCCTTCACCGACCCGTTCTTCGGCCGATCCTGGGGCCCCGCGCCCGTTCACCTGGCCGTGATCCTGGCTCCGCTAATTCTCCTCATATATGTACCCACACATATCATCTTGAAGCGCTGCTTCCCTCCGTCCAAATTACGCTCGAACTGAGCCGAGCCCTGTCGCTATCCGGTGAAAAATCGCGCGCGGTTATCGCTAATGTCGCCCACGCTCCGCTCATTGCGGCAAATTCTAATCGATACACCAAAACGATTAAAATTCCGCGTAACTATAACAAAACAAAGAACGAACTCCATTCCTAATCGTAACAAAATTGGCTCCTTTGGCGGGTGCCATTCGACCTAAATTACGGAAGGCGCGCTACTCAGAGTGCCGAATAGCATGAACGTCAATGCCAAGCTGCTGGCACTTTTTATAGAGGTGACTCCGTTCGAGGCCAAGAGCCTTCGCAGTGTTCGTCATGTGGTTTCCATTCCGCTTCAGCTCTTCAAGAATCGTCTCCCGCTCGAAATTCGCTGCTCGTTCGGCAAGAGTTCCCGTTGCAGATGGTGACGCTGCCGTTCCATCGCCCCTTCCGTCACCCGCTCCGCCGCCGATCCGCGCTTGCGGCAAAGCAAGTCGCACATCGCTTTCCTGAATCGTGTCACTCGTCGACAGCAACAGCACTCGCTCGACTACGTTGCGCAGTTCTCGAACATTGCCGGGCCACGCATACTTTACGAGTTCCGCAATCGCTTCGGCCGAAAACGGCTTCGGTTTCCAGCCGTTCTGCTCGGCAACTTGCCGCGCGAAATGCGCAGCCAACACCGGGATATCCTCTTCGCGCTCGCGCAGCGGAGGCAGCATCAACGGAAAAACATAGATGCGATGGTACAAGTCCTCGCGAAACGATCCCTGCTTCACCTGATTCTCCAAATCGCGGTGCGTAGCAACAATCACTCGAACATCTACCGGAATCGGTTTATCTCCGCCAACGCGCTCAATTTCGCCTTCCTCGAGCACTCGCAGCAACTTCGCCTGCATCGCCACAGGCATATCGCCAATCTCATCCAGGAAAAAAGTTCCGCGATGTGCCTGCTCAAATTTTCCGACGTGTCGCGCAGCGGCGCCTGTGAACGATCCCTTCTCGTGGCCGAATAATTCCGACTCCATCAATTCAGCCGGAATCGCCGCACAGTTGAGCGTCACAAACGGCTCGGAGCGCCGCGCGCTCTTCTCGTGAATCGTCCGCGCGACGAGCTCTTTCCCCGTTCCCGTCTCGCCCCGAACGCAGACGCGAGTTTCGCTCGCGGCCACGCGTTCGAGCTGTTCCATGAATTGCTTCATTGCCGCACTGGCCCAGAGAATCTGGTGTTTGCCCAGTCGCTTTCTCAGATCCCGATTTTCTTTTTCCAGGCGCGCGATGCGCAGGCCGTTTTCAACTGTCAGCAGCAGTTTTTCGGAAGAGATCGGCTTTTCGAGAAAATCAGCGGCGCCGAGCCGCGTGGCGCGAACTGCCATCTCGATCGTAGCTTGGCCGGACATCATGATCGCCGGAATCGAAATTCCCGCGCCCTTCAGATCTTCGAGGAATGCGATGCCGTCTTTCCCCGGCATCACCACGTCGGAAAGGATTACGTCAATTCGTTCAGCCTTGGCAATTTCGAGGGCCCGCGCCGCGTTGTCGCATACCGTAGCTTCATATCCTGCAAGGCGAAAGGCACGAGCGAGAGAGGCGAGCGTATTTGCGTCGTCATCAATAATTAGAACGTGGGCTTTTGCGGCGGGCACCGAAAATCACTTCTCCTCGACAGGAGCAGGCGTCCCAGCGCCAGTATCTTCAGTGCTAGATGCGGAATTTTCCGAGGGAGTCCCCATCGGCGCCTCGTCACCGTTGCTACCGGGCGCAACGTTGTGCCCGTCTTCGTTGGCCGCGCTCTCCAGCACGGACGGCGGCGGAGCAGCCTGGTGTGAAGGTTCGCGATGGGTCACCGGCAGATCAATCCGGAATGTCGTGCCGACGCCGGCCTCGCTATCCACCGCAATCGTGCCGCCATGATCGCTGACCACTGATTGCACGATGGCGAGTCCAAGGCCCGTGCCATGCTGCTTGGTGGTGTAGTACGGCGTAAATAGCCGGTGGCATTCTTCGGCAGTCAGGCCGGCTCCTGAATCAGAAACTTCGAGCCGCACCGTGCCATCGCGATGCGACGTAGTCAGCGCCAGCATTCCGCCGCCCGGCATTGCGTCCATCGCGTTCAGAACGAGGTTTTCAATGGCGCGCTGCAGCAGCACGGGGTCCGCTTGAATAGTCGGGAGCCCTTCGTCGAGATGCAATTCCGTGGTGATCGGCGGCCTGCCGACACCGCTGAATTGCGCTTCGTACAGCTTCATTACGTTGCGGACGATATCGTTCAGGTGGACCGGGCTCAGCACCGGCGGAGGCATTTTGGCGAAATCGCTGAACCGGCCAACAATGGCTTTCATATTCTCGATTTCAAATAGCAGCGTCCCGGTTGATTCGCGGAAAACCTCATCGAATTGTTCCGGGTTGTGTTCCCGCGCGCGTCGCAAGTTCTCAACAGTAATCTGCAGTGGGAACAGCGGATTCTTCAGCTCATGTGCCAGCCGGCGCGCCAATTCGCGCCACGCGGCCACGCGTTCCGCTTGAACCATTCGTTCGCGTTGCGCGAGAAGCTGTTCGCCCATTTGATTGAATGCCCGGGAGAGATCGCCTATCTCATCCTTTGACGTGACGGCAACCCACGTATTCAGATTCCCCGCGGCAATCTGTTTCGCGCCCTCGACCAGCTTCGTCACCGGCTGGGTGACTCGCGTCGCGCCCCACCAACTCAATAGCGCTCCAAGAAGTATGCCGAGAACTGTAACGCCGACCGACAGCAGAATGATTCGCCGCTCCACGCCGACACGCTCGCGCTGGGAGCTGCCAACCAACAACACCCCGAGCAACTCGCCGTTCCGGCCCTTGAGCGGCAGTACGTGGAAAACTTCGGCGCTGGCCGGATCCGCGCTCCAATTTATCCGCATCATCTGCTCGACCGGATGCTGGCGCTCCCTCTCGACCAGCGGTGCCAGCCGCTCGGCCTGTTCGAATGGCCCAGTCGCATCAATTAAATCCACAGCCGAGAAATTCGGATCGAGATTGCGGTAGAGAACGGCCCGCATGCCCTCGGGCAGCGCCAGCGTCCCGAGAAACTCCTTCCCGAGTTTCTCGCCGCCGAGCACGTAAAGATTTTTATCGCCCACACGAAGCGTAGCTACCGCAAGCAGCCCGAGCGCGGGCCCAGCCTCCGTATCCACGCGCGTCAAAAACGCGCCGCGCGACGCCCAATCCTCCGGTTGAGACACCCATTCCAATTTGTAACCGAATCGTGAAGGCCAATCCGCAGAGGAGATGATCGAGCCGTCGTTATTGACAAAGTCGAGAAAATCGAGCTGGTGAGAAGTGGCCACGCCTCGCGCGTCGTTCACATAGATGGATACGTCGGCATTTGGCCGGCTCAGCTCAATCGCCATACGAATCGTCGCTTCGGCGTCCGCGATACCACGCACTTGCAGCGCAACTTCCTGGCCTCGCCGCTGATATTCACGTTGAAATTGAGCGACAAGCGCGTCTGTGTGGCGATTGTCCATCTGATCAAAAGCGTGGCGCGTCGTGATCGTCACGCCCGTGGCCACCAGGCCCACAGCGAGCACCACAAAAAATGTGAATAGCCAAAAAAGTTTGGCTCGAAACGTCACTGCGCTTCCCCTTCAACCCAAACGTCGCCGAGCTGCCAGCCCTCGAGCGCGTTTCCCCCGCGAATCTCCCAGTTCCTCACGCGATTTCCCACGCCGTAAATTCGCGGCAAGTAAACTAACGGCACGATGCGAAAGCCATCGAGCGACCCTCGCTCCCGATTATAAATCTCTTCCGCGCTGGCTGGATTCGGCAATGATTCAACGTCCTCGCTTGAACCCGGCGATAGCACGTCCAATAAATCGCTCAGCGCCGCGCGTGGCTCTGGCGACGACAGTTGCAAACGCACCAGCCGCACATCGTAGTCCGCCGATTTCGTCGCGGCCGGCAGCGCGCGCGTGATGATTGAAATTCCTGCCGCGCGGGCGTCTACCGTGATTCGCTCCGCGATCGCCTGTTCGAGGGCCCCATCAGAATCATAGCGCAAGACTAGCGTAGGTGAAGGCTTGATGTGCTCCCAGAGTGAATGCGCGCCCGCGGGATCGACAGGCACGGTAAACAGAAACGCCGTGCCGCTCAGCCATTCCGGCAACAGGCTTGCCGCCGTCTCGCCCTGTTTCTGCAAGATAAAATTAACGATGGCCGCCCGGTCAATCGAGCGCACCAAAGCTTCGCGAACGCGCCCGTCCTGCACGGCCCGGCGATCCGCTTCAAACACCAGCGCCAGAAGATCCGTCGGCACTGTGACACTCACGCGAAGTTTGTCATCCGTAGCTCGCCGCACCATATCCGGCGGCAGATCCACCAGGTCAGCTTTGCCAAGTTGCAGATCAATCGTGCGAGTTTGCGATGCAGCACCCATCGTCACTTCAACGGAATCCAAGAATGGCCTTCCCGCCCAATAGTCCGGATTGGCGGAGAAAACCGCGCGCTTCCCCGCCTGCCAAAGGGTAGTCCTGAACGGCCCCGTTCCGACACTATTTCCGTCATCCGCCCGCCGCGCCAGCGCATGTCTCGATTCAGCGAGAAGAAATGGGAGATCTGGTGCCGGAGCGCTCGTTTCGATGCTCACAGTGTCGGCCGAACTGCTGACGTGCCATGCCGGATCAACATTCGCGAGCGCGCTAACAGCAGAATCCGGTGTCAGCGGCGAGCCATCTTGAAAGCGCACGCCGGGACGCAAGTGAAACTTCCATATACGCGCGGCGGAATCGTGGTTCCACGAAGTTGCAAGCCCCGGCTGCGGCACACCGTTGGCATCGAGAACGACGAGTGTCTCAAACACCAATGGAAGAAGGTCCGATTCCCCGCTCGTCTCGCTAGCATTCACCACGTTACTCGCAGGATCGAGCGAGGCCACACTCGCGCCAATCTCCACGCGCAGCGTTCCGCCATATCGCGGGCGTTCTGACGCGCGAAATCCCGCCAGTGCAATCGCGCTAACGATTGCAGGATACAGATACGATCGAAGCTTCATACATCCCCGTCACAAGATTTCGTGAGACGACCCTCGCTGACCGGCGATCGCTCGACCCCCAAAGAACAAGCACAGGCCCAGCGTAATCGAGCGGCGTTCCGAGCGCAGCGAGTTGCTGTTCCGCCGAAGAGTACGCGCGGATCACATCCGGCTGCGTCCAGTCGCCAGTGCCGCTCGCGAGCAAAACCGAATCCATGCCGCACACGGCGCCTAACTTCGCGGCCTCAACATCTCGCCCGCTAATTTCAACACTGCCGCCGGCCAATTGCGCAATCCCAGCCTTGTCGAGCGCCGTTTCCGAACATTGAATCGTCTCCGAATGATCGAAAGGCCCGCTGCACCGAACTCCCGGCAAAGTCGCACTCTGCGCTTCGAGGTCAATTTTGCCGCGCACATCTCGAGGCCAGGGCTTTTCGTGCGCAATTGTTACCGCGCCATCCAACTGCAACTGCCCCGTCACGCTCTTATAAAAAGCCAAACGCTCCGGCTCGAGAATCACGAGCGCAAATCTGCCGTTCGCATCGCCCGCGATCATTGCAAAATCAAGAATCTTCCCAGCCTGCTGCCAGATAATTTGCCGCTGCAGGGACATCGCTCTATCAGACGAAGCGGCAGGCACTGCCGCAGCCCGCGAAACGCTCACAATCTCAACCTGCTCTTCGTCATCCTTATGAGTTCCACGATGAATGACTGCGGCCCAGATGTAGTCCTGCAGATTTTCCGAGAGTGTCAGTTCGATTGTTGTACTGGCCTTCGCATCGGGCGAAGCCAACGCAAACCCGCGGCGTCGAATCGCAATTTCCAGACTCGCGCGGATCCCTGCGACAGTCGCTGAATCGAGCGAGGAGATATTCTTCATCGCCAATGAAATCGCAGCACGAGGCTTAAGATCGCCGGCAATCTTCGCGACGAACGAATCTACCGCCGAATCCCACCAGCGCGCGTCCTGAGGATTTGACGCGGCCATGGACGAACTCGCGAACAAAAGCATCGTTGGAAGAAAAAGGAGTCGGCGGGCGGCCCGCATCGTTGTGCGCCAGGCGTTCGTGATTCGTCATGATAGCACACGAAGAATCGCCGAAAGTCCCACGCCGCGGCAACGCGCCACCCGCGTCGCCATTCACCAGTACGCACGCCAGACCCGAAACATGTAAATCGAAAATAGAAATTGGCAGCCTTTCCAAACCGCTGGCAGGGCGGCTTCGCTGCGGCGAAAGCAAATCCGCCCGCAAGGGTTTTTGCCAGCGTTTACATCCGCACCGGTCCCCGATCTTCGACGCGAACCGGCGAGGAACTTTCATGGAAGTCGCACACGGCCATCGCGCGCGCGTTCGGCGGAGTCCCGAGCCGGCAGCACCACTGCCGCGCGCCGATTCAAGCGTTCAAGCTCCAGCGCAAGATAAATGTCGTATCCAACCACCGCGACCATCGCCAGCAAACCAAATCCACTGAACGCGAATAGCAGTTTGAGAGCCAACATGTCTTCTCCTTCCGCGAGCGCGTAACTCCCGCGCCGCGTCCGTTGTTCGTCGCTTCCTCATCGCCCCACCGCATGAACTCGCAACCGCCGCGCATGAATCGGAACCACTCGCTGCGGCCTTGCGGCGGGAAGCGCCGCCGGAATTGACGCGGCGAGCGGCACCGACACTGGCGCGGCAACCGGCACCGGACGCGTCGCGGCCATCAATTTCATCAATCCCCACAAGCTCAGCCACTCGAGCAACAGTGCGAACGAAATCGAGGCCAACACCACCATCGCCAATCCCGCAAATTGAAATGCGGCTACCATCGGCATCTCCTCGTCCGGCTGGGCGCTCGATCTGCACTTCGCCAAACAAATCGCAAGCCGCCCGCCAAATCGAATCTGCTGAAATTGCGCCGCTTAGCAGCCGTTAGCTCTCCATCCCTCGTGGCCCCACCGACACGCCGTGGATTCCCAGACGCAACGATGGTGCAACGCTACCGGGTTGCTATAAACTGCGGCGGGGGATTTGATGAATCGCGCCTCGGGAATTCGGCTGGGCAAAATACTGGGAATCCCGATCTATCTTCATCCGAGCTGGTTCATCATCTTCGCTCTGATCACGTTTTCACTCGGCACGCAATTCACGGCGCAGCATCCTAATTGGAGTCCCGCGCAGCACTGGATCGTAGGAATCGCGACCGCCATCCTCTTCTTCGGTTCCGTCGTTTTCCACGAACTCAGCCACAGCGCCGTCGCGCTGCGCTATCGCTTGCCGGTGCTTTCCATCACTCTCTTTGTTTTCGGCGGAGTGGCGCGCATCAGCGCCGAGCCTTCGAGTGCCCGGCAGGAATTCAATATCGCCATCGCCGGGCCTGTCTCCAGCTTCTTTCTCGCGGGAGTTTTCTATCTCGTCAGCAGAGGCGTGCCCGGCAACGAAATCGTCTTCGCCACGACGACGTGGCTCTGGCAAATCAATTTCGCCCTTGCCGCGTTCAATCTCCTTCCCGGTTTCCCTCTCGACGGCGGAAGAATTTTCCGTTCGATTGTCTGGGGCATCACGAAGAACTTCACCAAAGCCACGCGTTACGCCTCAGGCTCAGGGCAGCTTCTCGCCTACCTGATGATCTTCGGCGGCATCTGGCAATTTGTCAGCGGCAACCGCTTCGGAGGTCTGTGGCTCGCGTTCATCGGCTGGTTTTTGCTGAACGCCGCGCAAGAAAGTTACGCGCAAGTCGCTGTGCAGTCCGTGCTGGCAGGCGTCACCGCCGGCGACATCATGTCGAAAGACGTGCCTACAGTGGGCCGCGACATCTCGCTCGCCGATTACGTACAGGAAGTCCTGCGCACCGGCCGTCGCTGTCACATTGTCACCGGCGCCGGCACGCCCGTCGGACTGGTTACCCTTCATGCCGCCCGCGCGATTCCTCGCGATGAATGGGCCACGAACTCCGTGCAAGCGGCAATGCTGCCGATTGACAAGATTCACTTCGCAGCGCCGGGCGATCCCGTTCTCAAAATCCTCGAGCGCATGCAGCGCGAAGACGTCAACCAGATGCCCGTTCTCGATCAAGGCAACATCGTCGGAATCATCGGCCGCGATTCGATTCTGGGCGCCCTGCAAACGCGCCTCAGCGCCTCTCAGCTCTCAGGCTAAAACGACGGTGAATAGCACTTGAAGCGCCGGGCTTCAGCACGGCATCTTCGCTATTCGCCTTTTCTAGGTTTTGAAAGACGGAACATTGGAATCGGCGTGAAGGAGATTGATGATGACCGCTGGAAACAGAAAGACGATTTCGACGTCGTTTCATCTGGCAGTCTTCATAGCAATCACTACAATGTTGCTTCCAACTGTCCCGCCAGCTCGAGGCAACACCGCGAGCAGCGCTCCGCCGCAAAAGGAACTCGAAGCTCCCCACCACGACCCGCAAGAGGCCGTCGTAACCGGATGTCTCTATCGTCGTGACACTCCCGGCGATTTCGCTCTCACCACCCGCGATGGAAAACTCTATTACGTGGAAAGCTCAACGGTAGACCTAGCCGCACATGTCCGCCACACAGTGACGATCACAGGCACTTTCGTGCCAGACAAAGACACTAAGGATGATCCGGACAAGAATCAGGAAGTACCAACAATTTCGGCCACAAAGCTCGAAATGATCCGGAAAACCTGCCACTAGGATGTCCTGCGAGGTGAGAATCCACGGTCGAAATGCAACTTTTGCGTAATGATTTTCTGCAGCCGTCCGACTTATTAACGCGTCCTCGAATATCTTAATTCCAAGAAGCCTTCCGGCTGGTAGCACTTGCTCTCCACCAATCTGAAATCGCGCTGCAGGAATCCGCTCGGAAAAAAGGAATCCCGTCGCCGAGAAGTACCGGATACACACCGATGTAGAGTTCATCCACCACATCATCCCGCAGGGAAGATCGGGCCAGTTCACCGCCGCCCATCACAAGAATATTCTTTCCCTCGGGATCCTTGCGAATGAAATCTACGAAAGCCGCCGGCGTCTGGTCCGTGAAGATTACTCCCTCTCGCGCCCCAGCGGGCTTCGACTTTGAGAACACGTACGTGGGAATTTTTGCCGGAGACTTGTACGATCCACCGCCGCGTTTTATTGCTTCGTCGAAAGTCTTGCGTCCGAAGGCGACGGTGTCCAGCGTGGGAAAGAATGCGCTCATCGAATAACCCTTCGGCTGGCGGAGAAAGTCGATATCGCCGTCGCGTCGGGCGATGTAGCCATCCAAGCTCATTCCGCATCCGAGTATCACTTTCCGGATACGCAACTCCGTAACTTGGGCTTCAATACAAACAGAAAATCGCCGCACCTTATGACCAGCCGATTTTAGATTTTCGATATATGTGCGTCCGCGCCCATCTCAAACTGGGTGCCTATTGGGACGCCGTATGCGTATCACGCAAGAGGACTGCGTCGGAGACAATGTGCTGCCGGATAACACCAATCGACTTGCCATCGGGGGAGAATTGAAATGTGCGAATTTGGTCTGAAGTGAAGTTCGTCAACCGATGACCCGGCGAGCCATCGAGTGGCTGCGCCCAAACATTGCCCACGCCATTTTCGACGAAGTTGTAAGCCACGGCCTTGCCGTCCGGCGTGAAGGCAATCGGGGGCGTAATGTCAGCTCGAGGAACGATTGTTTTCGCAGCCGCTTCGGAGTTCTTGGTTACATCTATGAGAACGACCCTGATCGCTACCGATTGCGTCGCCGTTTCGGCAATATCTGCGACCTCCGGCATCCACTCGCCGTCGGGCGAAAAGTTTAGCGCGCCATCCATGAACCCGGTGGGAACCGCGCTAGCTTTGACGAGTTCTGGAGATCCACCGTTGATGCGCATTTTCATGGTCTGAAACGTGGCGCGGTCAAAATAGTAGAAGGACGATCCATCTGGCGAGCAGACTGGGGCTTCTTCATCCTTGCCGTTCGTGAGCTGCTTTGCACGGGACCCGTCCGCTTCTATCCGCCAAATGTTTGTGGTTGTTTTCCCCTCCCGGAGATGCGGGGAGAAGAGGATGATCCCGCTTCGACCGCAAACGGCGGAAAAGTTTATGGTCTCAGACGGGTCGCTCAGTAATGTGGCTTGCCGGCTGCCATCAGGCGACATTCGCACGATCGAGCTCGTCGTCGTGACGATTAAATCTCCGTGCGCATCCCAGTCCACACCCTGAATTACGGCTTGGTTGGGAAGTCCCGAAACTGCCGTAGGCGCCCCTTTTCCGGTCGCGGGTTGCAAGAAGACTGAATCCGTCTCTTGGCGCTGAATCGACACCATCGCCTTGCCGTCGGCAGAAATACTCAGTGTGTCGTAGCCGCGTGTGTCGTTCGTTAGCGATTGGAACCGGCCGGCGGGATAGGAAACGAACCCGATCTGCTGGTTGGTTGAGCCTGACGAACGATAGCTCACAAAAAGCCCTCGGCCATCGGGATTCCATGTCAGATCCGAGAAAGTCTTGTCCGTGAATGAACTGAGCGAAGCCTCTTTGCCATTCGCAATCTCGAGCGTGCTGATCTGTCCCGGAGCATTGCTCTGCGAATACGAAATAAAAGCGATTCGCTTTCCGTCGGGCGACCAAGCGAGATTGTCTGGGAAAGGTAGCGGAGCGATTTGAAGAACCTTCTCGTCGCTTCCGTCCAGATTCGCGGAGAGGAGACGATATTTGCCGGTCTCCGGATCGTTCGCACGCATGTAGGCCATGCGCTTGCCGTCTGGTGAGAATGTTGGCCCCTGGTCAACGTCGTGCGCCAGGACTTGCGGAGTGCCGCCGAGCACCGGCATTCGATACATCACGAATACGGTCTGCGTGGCGTCCGCCGCTTTGCGGTAGAAGATATAGTTCGCGTCCGGAGAAAACCCGGGGGCGCGAATGGCAAAAACGTCAGCCTCGAGAATCTTCGTGTTGCTGCCGGTCGGCACGTTCCGAAGCCAAAGGCTTTGTTTTCCGTTCTCGTCCACCACACTTACCACATACTTCCCATCCGGAGAAATTGCCGCGAACACCGCCTTGCCCGAGTTCGTGATCTGCGTGATCGCGAAGCTCTGAAATGGGATCGTCACGCTTCGATTCGCGAAGAACGAGTAGAGGCCATATCCCGCACCGGCGATCAGCAGAATCGCAACTACAAATCCGCCGACGAGCGCACCTTTGTGCTGCTTGGCCGCCGCGACCACCACAGAACTTCCCGAAGCGTGCGCAGGCTGCACCGCAGGAACCGCCGCGACCGAAGCAACTGTGCCCGAGCCACCGGAGGCGGGCAGCGTTGCAGAGGAGGAGCCCGATTGCGCGGAATGAGCGCCACTAAGCGCTCCCGAAGCAGCGTCGCGCTGCATGCGCTGCAAATCAGCGCGCAGATCCGACGCATGCTGATATCGCAGCTTCACATCTTTCTCGAGGCACTTGTTGATGATCCGCTCGATTTCAGGCGGCGCTGAGGGATTCAAGCGCACCGGCGCCACCGGCGCGCGATTCAATATCGCATCGAAAATTTCAACCGAGCTACTCCCGCTGAACGCCTGCCGCCCAGTCGTCATTTCATAAATCACCGCGCCGAACGAGAAAATATCCGTTCGCGCATCCACTTCTCGCGCACGCGCCTGCTCCGGAGACATGTAAGCAACCGTTCCGACCGCCGCGCCCGGCGTCGAAATGTTCTTGTCAACAAGCGTCGCCGCCGTTGCCGAATCGAGCGCCACGCCTTTCAGCGGCACCAGCTTCGCCAAGCCAAAATCGAGAATCTTCGCCTGTCCGCGCAAAGTGATAAATATATTCGCAGGCTTGATGTCTCGATGAACGATCCCCTCGGAGTGCGCCGCGTCGAGCCCGTCCGCAATCTGCGTCGCAATTTCAAGCAGCGTCTCTGTTTCCACCGGCGCTCCCGCGATGCGATGCTTCAGCGTCTCGCCCTTCAGCATCTCCATCGCGAGATACGGCCGCCCGTCGTGCTGCCCAATCTCATAAATCGTGCAAATGTTGGGGTGGTTCAGTGCGGAAGCAGCGCGCGCCTCGCGCTGGAATCGTTCGAGCGACTGAGGATCAGCAGATAAATCGTCCGGCAAAAATTTCAGCGCCACGCGGCGGCCGAGATTGAGATCCTCAGCCTCGTACACCACACCCATCCCGCCCCCGCCCAGTTTCGACAGGACGCGATAATGCGAAACGCTGCTGCCAACAAGTGAGGAAGAGTCGGTCACGGTAGCGCCATCGGTGCAATAAACATCGCACTTCCGATGCGCGCCGGATGTTAGTTCACCGATGAGATGAAGTCAACGCACGGCGCAGATCTACAAATCCGCACCGCGCGCTGTAAAGACTCCAAGCTTGCTAGCGAACTGCGACTAGCGAACCGGCACCACTGCAATTGCCCGCATAGCCGCCGGATCCTGCGTCGTCACCAAATCCGCGTGGAAGATGTTTCCGCTAACCGTATTCCCCGTAGATCCAGATACGGTCAAGATTCCCACCGACGCATCCGTAATCTCATTCGCCATCACGCGATTGCTGTTTCCCTGAATGTAGATTCCCGCCTGATCGGCATGGGTCAGTGTGTTCCGAAGCACCGCATTGTCGTTACCCACCAGCGCAACGCCAATCAGCGTGACTGAGTTCGCGATCGTATTCGACGCAATCCTGGAATTATCCCCGCCAACGTAAATTCCCACCTGATTCGTCGCCAGCGAATTGTTACGCACAATCACGCCATCCGACTGGAAAATCAGTATCCCCGTCGCGTTGGCCGTGCATGCCGTCGGCGAAGTACACGTCGACCAGACATTGTCCGCGATCGTGTTATTCGTCAAAGTTCCGCCCGCGCCGAATCCGATTTGTATTCCGTTCTGCGCGGCGCCCGTCGTCGGGCCAATTCCCGTCACAGTGTTACTGTCAGCCCTGATCTCCGTGCCTGCCTCGTTGCCCGTGATGCCGTTCTTCTGATAATCCCAGATGCTATTGTCGTTCACCGTGACATCCGAACTCGAGCCGCTCGCCGACTCGACCTCAATTCCATTGCCGCTCTGGCAGCCGTTCACCGTCGGACTGCTGCCAAGCGTCATATGCCGCACCGCATTGTGGCGAATATGGCCCGCTGCGTTTTGGTACAGAATGCCAACCAACCGCGGCGAGCACTCCGTAAGCCCGTTGTTCGAGCCGTCAACGATAAAACCTTCGATATCCACGTTCGCGCCTTGCACAGCAAACACGTATGCGATCGCTTCAGTCCCCGCGACGTCCGTAACAGTCTGCGTAGTGCTCGGATTT
>Ga0209624_10000371_pt1 | contig 39864 bp, 33 predicted proteins | sample JacPinW_OM2H0_O1_FD_188565 | JGI IMG/M metagenome (GOLD analysis project Ga0209624, IMG submission 188565) | Forest soil microbial communities from Algoma, Ontario, Canada - Jack Pine, Ontario site 1_JW_OM2H0_O1 (SPAdes) (version 2) | ecosystem: Environmental > Terrestrial > Soil > Boreal...
GCTCGGATCCTGGTCAAGTGGGCGTGGATAGTGCCGGCCAGTCTGGCGATGCGCAGGGACTTTCCTCCGTCGCCGAGGCGAATGAAGAATCGGTGGAGGAGTTGGCCGACTCGGAGCAAGCTCTGGAAGCATCCGCGGTTGAGGGCGTGGAAGATGCCGCCGATCATCCCGAGCGGCCCGCCCACACTCACGAAGAGTACGGGCATCCCGAGGATCTGCCGCGCAGAAAAAGCGAGGATGAAGCTGCGTAGCGCGATCATCGAGCCCGTTCGCACATTCGCTCGTGCCACAGTTATTTGAACGCACCCTCTCCGCAAAGACTTTCAGAGGAAGGAATTCCACAAAGGCAAGCTATGCAGCAGACGTCAAGTGCAGGCATTCCCTTCCGGCAATTCGGACGTTCCGACGCCAGGATTTCTATTCTTGGTTTCGGCGGGCATCACTTGGGCGAAGCTCCCGACGAGAAGACCGCGGTTCGCATCGTGCAGGAAGCCGTCGATGGCGGAATCACCTTTTACGATAATTGTTGGGAGTACCGGCGCGGCAAGACGGAGCTATGGATGGGCGCCGGTCTCAAAGGCCGCCGGGACAAAGTGTTCCTGATGACGAAGACTTGCCCGCACGGTCGCGACGCCAGTGTCGCCCTACAAATGCTGGAAGAATCTCTGCGACGCCTGCAGACGGATCATCTCGATCTCTGGCAAGTTCACGGAATGGCATTCGAGAACGATCCCGAATTGTTCATCCGCCCCAACGGCGCGGCCGAGGCCCTGACAAAAGCAAAGAAAGACGGCAAGGTGCGTTTTGTCGGCTTCACTGGACATCAGAACCCGATGGTTCACCTCGCAATGCTGAACACGGGATTCGAATTCGACTCGGTTCAAATGCCGCTGAACGCCTTCGACGCCAGCTTCACCAGAAGTTTCGAACGCCAGGTTCTGCCGGAGCTGAATCGCCGGGGCATCGCAGTCTTAGGAATGAAGCCTTTGAACGGGCACGGCGAACCCATCAAAACGGGTGCTCTCACCGCCGAAGAAGCCTTGCGCTATGCAATGAGTCTTCCGGTCACGACAACGATCACCGGCATCGACAGTCTCGATGTGCTTCATCAGAATCTGCGCATCGCCCAAAACTTCAAACCGATGACGGCACAAGAAATGGATGAGCTCCGCGATCGGTGCAAACCGTATTCCGCCGACGGCCGTTATGAGCTGTATAAGTTGTCGCTGAAGTTTGACAACCCTGAAGCCCGCCTCGCGCACGGCTTTCCGCTCGATACGCAGCAAATCGAGGTGCAAGACATGCTGGGAGCGCAGGAAAACACTGGACATCCATTTCCGGAGAAAAAGTTCTAGAGGCAGCGGTGGATAAACGAAATTCACATTTCAGCCGGCGGAAGTTTATGCAGAGCGCGGCGCTGATTGGCGCGACGCCCCTGATGAAGACTCGCACGCTCGCATCGGATCAATCTATGTCATCGCAAACGACACAAGGCACAGTTCCAAAGAAGCCGCTGGGCCGAACTGGCGTCCAAATCTCGGCGTTGGGGCTGGGTGGCTATCATCTGGGCTCCGCCAATACAGATCAGTTCGCGAATGAAATCGTCGCCAAGGCACTCGATCACGGAATCGATTTTTTCGACAATGCCTGGGAATATCACGACGGGTTGAGCGAGGAAAGGCTGGGCCGAGCGCTTCAGGGCAAGAGGCAACAGGCCTTTCTGATGACAAAAGTGTGCACTCACGGCCGTGACAAGAATCTTGCCATGCGAATGCTGGAGGAATCGCTCCGTCGGTTACGAACCGATCACCTGGACTTATGGCAGATTCACGAAGTCATTTATGAGAACGATCCTGATCTCATCTTTGCACCCGGTGCCGCAGCCGAAGCTTTACTCGAGGCGAAGAAGCAAGGAAAAGTCCGATTCATCGGATTTACCGGGCACAAAGATCCAGAAATTCACCTGAAGATGCTCTCGCACGACTTTCCGTTTGACACGGTGCAGATGCCGTTGAATTGCTTCGATGCTACCTTTCGAAGTTTCGAGACGCAGGTCCTGCCGGAAGCAACGCGACGGGGCATTGCAGTTCTCGGCATGAAAAGCCTTGGTGGAAGCGGCGAGATGGTACGGCACGGTGGCATCACTGCCGAGCAAGGTTTGCGATATGCGATGAGCCTGCCGGTCGCGACGACGATCAGCGGAATCGATTCGATGGAGGTTCTGGATCAGAACCTGTCGATCGCGGGTAACTTCCAACCGTACCCGGCAGCCGAAATGAAAGATTTGCGAGACCGCTGCAAACAACTCGCTGCGGATGGCCGCTACGAACTCTTTAAGATGACCACGAAGTACGATGGCAAGGTCGGAAGGGAACAGCATCATTTCCCTGACACCGAGGCGTTGCCGCTCTAATTCAACGACAAGCCTCTATCGGTTTTACACCCCGCTCGACGAGCAAGGTAAACCACCTTACGACTTGCGGGAATCGCTGTATGTCTCGCCTGTGAAACGAGCAGGAGAATCCTTTAGTCGGATGATTCGCGCTGCGGGAGTTGCCTTGGATGGCAACTAGCGGAGTGAAAAGCATTCGACAATCAATCGTTACACGGAGGCTGCACATGCAGAAGATCATGCTATTCCTGTCAGTCCTGTTACTCGGTATGCCGTGGGCTGTCGCGCAAGATGCATCAAGCCAGAGCAGTCCGACTGCGGCGAGTTCCGGCCAAGCGGCACAATCCGGAGGACAAATGATGGTACAAGGGTGCCTCGGTGGGTCCGACGGAAACTACACGCTCAGCGACAGCAACGGTACGGTTTACCAACTCACTGGAGATACGGCGAAATTGAGCGCACACGTTGGGCACGAAGTGAAGGTTACCGGCACCAGCGATTCAGGCGCGGCTGGCAGTAGCACTGGAACGCCCAGCGGATCGGGAGCCACAAGCGGCCACTCGATCCAGGTCAGCTCGGTAAAGCACATCTCGAAGAGCTGCAAAATGGGCGCCGCTTCCCCGAAATACTAGCGGACGATTCGCACAAAAGACTAGCCCAGCATAGTTGCTGGGCTTTTTCTTGCCTTGTTCTTTCAGTTTGGCGAATAATAGCTGACGACTTATCGCTCCGTCAGGACCTCTTCATGCTGCTCTGGACGGTGCATGCGCATGAACGGTTTCTGGTTTTCCGTGCGCCGGCCGATGAATTTCCTGCTGCAGATTCGGCCTGTTCTTTGAAATTAACTCAGGCAACGCGACCGATCGTTTGGTTTGGATCGATTCGTGGATCGCCTCGACGATTCGAACGTCGGCTAGGCCTTCGAGTCCCGAAGGCTCCGGCTCTTTATTCTTGAGGACGCAATCGGAGAAATAAGAAATTTCCGCAGCAAACTGGTCCCGCTTGGGAAAAGACTTGGCTTTGGTCTTGCCTCCGATTGTTACCTCATGCTTGATACCTTCCGCGTACTCGTACGCCGGATCGGCTCGCAGCGAACCCTTCGTGCCGAGAAGACTGTAACGGCTTACATCGGCCGCGCCAAAGCTACAGGTGAAAGTGGCGACGCGATCCCCGGGAAAGCGAAGCAAGGCCGAAACCGTTTCTTCCACTTGTTCAAATCTGGCCTCAGGCTTCGATGCTGCCATAGCAGACACTTCAATGGGCTCGGATCGAAACAAGTATCGCGCGGCATTGATGCAGTAGACGCCCATGTCATACAAAGGGCCACCGCCTCGATCCGCGCTTTCCGTGACGCGAACGTTTCCGTCGGCAACTTGCTGGGAGAATTCTGTGGTGAAGCACCGCAAGTCCCCGAGGCGTCCGCTTCGGGCCAACGCGATGGCCTCCAAGCTGCCGGCTTCGAAGTGAAGCCGGTAAGCGATCATCAATTTGACGTTGTTCTGGCGTGCGGCCTTGATCATCGCCCGGCAATCCTCGCTGGTTACCGCCATCGGTTTTTCACAGAGCACGTGCACTCCGGCGGCGGCGGCCCGTACCGCATATTCGCAATGAAGGTGATTGGGCAGAGCCAGATAGACCGCGTCTACGTTGGAGAGAACCCGGCTGTAATCCTTGTAGGAGTAGAGATGCTCAATGGAGTATTTCTTGCCCAACTTCTTCAGCTTCGTTGGATCTCCAGAGACGAGCGCGAATAATTTCGAGTTGTGAGTGTTCTTAAAAGCCGGTAGGACGGCTACCTGAGCAATGTGTCCCAGCCCGACGACTGCATACCGGATTTTTTTCTTCGATGTGGTCCCAGTCATAAGTATTCCGCCAGCGCAGGTATCGCCGAGGCGGTAACAAATAGATGCACTCTGCAGCTCGGAGTATGGCGGCGATCCCAACGGGATTTTTAAGGTTCGGTGGACTAGTCAACGGCGGGATAAAATGAAGCCCTCCGAGGCGGATAGCGTGGTTTCCGAAGACGGACAGATCGACAACTCCTTCCTGTCCGAACGCATCACAGTTCGTCACGGGCGTGCGATTCGTCTCAGATCATCAGGTTCTTCTCTGTGCGGGACAATCAAACTTATGCTCGTTGAGAAACGGGTTCGGTGGCAGTCTATGCGCTTGTCGCTCTTCGCATTTTGGTTGATCAGCGCGGCGACACTCTTGGCGCAGCTTGCTCCTCAGGCCCCCCAGGTGGCCTACGAAGGTCAAAACGTCAGCGCCGTTTCCCTGATTGCGAACCCGCATCGTGATTTGGCCCCGCTGTACAAGCTGGTAACCCAATCCGCAAACTCCCCATATTCGGCAGAAAAGATTCATCAAAGCGCCGACGCCCTCAAGCAAGCAGGCAACTTTGCCGACGTTCGGGTCGAGGTGGTACCCGATATTGCGGGGCTCCGCGTCAACTTCCTGCTGGAGCCGGCTTACTATCTCGGCGTCGTGGAGTTCCCCGGAGCCATCAAGCGTTTTTCTTATATCCGGCTGCTGCAGATCGCTAATCTTGCGGATGAAGACCCTTACGATCCTTCGCGGCTCCCTATCGCTGAGAAATCGCTCTCGAACTTCCTGCGGAAGAACGGATATTTTCGATCGACAGTTCACGCGGAAACTGCTATCGACGACACGCACCAGCTGGTAAATGTGAAGTTCACTGTTGAGATAGGAGAACGCGCCCGGATTGCCTCGGTCCGGATCGACGGTCCCGATCAGCCTGGTACCGCTCAATTGCTGCACGCGATGCAATCCTTGCGCGCTCGATTTTCCGGAGCTCTGCTGAAAGAAGGGAAACCCTACTCCCCGGGCCGAATCACCGCGGCGACCACGCAAATGAAGAGAGTCTTGTCGAAGCAACGCCGCTGGGCCAGCAGCGTCCACGAGAATCCGCCGCAGTACGATTCGGCGACCAATCGTGTGAATGTGTCCTTCAAAGTAGAGGTCGGACCGGTGGTCACGGTGCGTGCGGTGGGCGCGAAACTTTCTTTCATTCCCTTCCTGGCCAATCGGCAGATGAAAAAGCTGATTCCCATCTTTTCCGAAGGAACGGTAGATCAGGATCTGGTCGATGAGGGCCAGCGAAACTTGACCGACTATTTCCAGAAGAAGGGCTATAACGACGTCAAAGTCACTACGGACTACCAGACTAAACCGGATCAGATTCTGGTCGTCTACACGATCGACCGCGGCGCGAAGCATAAAGTCGACCTCATCACCTTTCGCGGAAACAACGGCATATCCGCTAAAGAGCTGATGGCGCAGGTAACCGTGAAGAAGTCCCACGTCTGGACCCACGGAAGTCTCAGCGAGAAATTGGTGAAGCAAAGCATCAATAACATCGAGGCCTTGTACCGCGACCGGGGCTATGAAGAAGTCAGCGCCAGCGCTCACACGGTTGGGCGCAACGGCAAGACTGAGGTTAATTTCGAAATCACCGAAGGTCCGCAGACAATCGTCCAGAACGTCACAGTCTCGGGAAACGAGCATATCGTTCTCGAACAACTAACCGCTTCCAAAGGATTCCAACTGCAGGCGGGAGTGCCGTTTTCGCCTCGCAAGCTAGCCAACGATCGGAATCGAATCTCCGCGACCTATCTGGATCGCGGCTATCTCAACGCCGACGTAAAGGCGACCGTGGAGCGCGAACCCTCTGATCCGCAGCATGTGAACATCACGTACGCGATCACAGAGCACCAGTCCGTGCGCGTGAGCGAAGTGGTTTATCTGGGACAGGAGCACACGCGAGAATCGCTTATCGTCAAAACCGCGCACATTGCTCCCGAGGCCCCCATGCAGCGCGCCAAGCTGCTGGAAGGAGAAAGCCGCCTGTACGACCTGGGGATCTTTGACTGGTCCAGCATCGGCCCGCGAAAGCCAATTACTGACCAGTCGGATGAAATGGCTCTGGTCAAAGTACACGAAGCCAAACGCAACGAGATCACTTATGGCTTAGGATTCGAAGTGTCGCACCGCGGCGGCAACGTGCCGACCGGAACGGTCGCGCTGCCAGGCGGCGGTGGCACAATCGGCTTGGGCGGCAATAAGATCGCGCCCAGCCAGTCGACGTTTGCAAGTCCTCGGGGCTTGGTGGAATTCACACGCCGCAACATGCGCGGCCTGGGGGAAACAGCGAGCGCTTCGATTCTTCTTTCAAGACTGGATCAAAAAGCCCTTACAACCTATGGGCAGCCGCGCTTCCTCGGATCGCAATGGCAATCTCTAACCAGCTTTTCGTTGGAGCGCACGAGCGAAAACCCTCTTTTCACCGCGACGCTCGGAGACTTGTCGTTCCAAGTCGAAAGAGTAATCAGCCATAAATCCAACACGCGCCTGCAGTTTCGCTACGACTTCAACAAAACCGCGTTGTCGCACCTTCTGGTTCCGGAGTTGGTTCTGGATCAGGACCGGGACGTGCGGCTTTCGACCGTGTCCGCGACGATCATTCGCGACACCAGAGACAAGCCGCTCGACGCTCATCACGGCACGTTTTCCACGGTCGATCTGAGCATCACACCGACGGCTTTCGGCTCGAGCGCGAACTTCGCGAAGCTCTTCGCGCAGTACGCATATTACAAGCCGGTCGGATCGATCGTCTTTGCTGACAGCATTCGCCTGGGCCTGGCGTCACCCTTTGTGGGCAGCTTCGTACCCACGAGCCAGCTATTCTTCTCCGGCGGCGGCACGACCCTCCGCAGTTTTCCCATCGACGAGGCTGGACCGCAGCGCCTGGTCCCCTTTTGTAATGTATTGCAAGGTCAGTCTGGATGTGTGAACGTTACCGTACCTGTTGGGGGGAAGCAGCTCTTTATTCTGAATTCGGAAATGCGCTTCCCGCTGCACATAAATAAGTCGCTTGGCGGTGTGATTTTTTACGATGGAGGCAATGTATATAGCGCAATCAACTTCAACAATTTCGTGAACAACTACACGAACACAGTGGGCTTCGGATTGCGCTATGCCACGCCGATCGGTCCCGTCCGTATTGATGTTGGACGCAACCTGAATCCGGTTCCCGGAATCAATCCCACACAGTACTACATCACCATCGGTCAGGCTTTTTAGATCGGCGTGACGGTTAGCGAATTAAGAGATATATGAAGTGGAAACGCATCATCGGACGAACTCTGGCGGGATTTGCGCTGCTATTGATTGTCGCCGCGGTGGGCGGCTACTTCTATCTCAAAAGTAGCAGCTTCCAAAGCTTCGCTATCCGCCAGATCGTCGATCGCGCCAATTTAGCCACTGGCGGCAAGATTGAAATTGGCCGCCTGGACTTCGAGTTGGGGACGCTGACCGCGCATCTCCACAACATCACGTTGCACGGCACCGAAAGCGCTGACCAGCCTCCTTTGTTGCATGCCGACGAACTCACCGTCCGCCTGCGAATTATTTCCGCATTGCGTCGTCAGGTCGCACTGCGCGAGCTTTCGCTCGCTCGCCCCGTCGTCCACGTTCAAGTCGACCGCGATGGCAAGAACAATCTTCCCTCGCCACCGCCGAGCCAGGGCAGCGGCAGCAAAAGCATCTTCGATCTCGCGATCGAGCACGCTCAGCTGACGGATGGCGAAGTCAACTACAACAACCGTAAGATTCCTCTCGAAGCCGATTTATACGATCTCGGCACCGACGTTCATTTCGAATCTCTCGCCAAGCGTTATTCCGGAGAACTTTCTTACAAAAACGGCCGTCTGCATTACGCGGACTACGCGCCGCTGGCTCACAATCTGGACCTCAAGTTCAGCGCCTCCTCTGAACGCTTCGATGTCAGTCCTGCGGATTTCCAGATCGGCTCTTCCAGCGTTACCCTTCACGCGCAGCTTCAGAATTATTCCAATCCGACTGCGGAAGGGAATTATCAGATTCGCCTTCACACGGCGGATTTCGCGAGTCTATCTCCCTCAACGAAACCGGCGGGAGACGTCTCGCTTGCCGGCAAACTACAGTACCGCCCTTCGGGCAACCAGCCGACCCTTCGGGACATTAGCGTCGATGGGCAGATTGCAAGCGATCTCCTCAGCGCTGTCACTTCCGGCAACCGCGTCGAACTAAGAAGACTGCAAGGAACGTATCGCCTCGCCGACGGAAATCTGGAAGTTAAAAACTTGAGCTTGGAATCGATGGGCGGGCGAGTCAACGCGTCAGCACAGATGAAGCACCTGGATACGACGCCGGAGTCGAGCGTTCAAGCTTCGCTCTCCGGGATTTCGCTGAAGGATGTCCAACGCGCTCTCGGTCGGCAGCAACTTCCGGGAGCCGCGCTGTCCGGAACGCTTCGAGGACAAGTCCAGGCGGGTTGGAAGGGCCCGATCAATAATCTGCGCGCGCGTTCCGATCTTTTCGTGCAGGCAACGGCGAGCAGCCGGTCAAATCCTGCAGCTTCGGATGTCCCGGTCAACGGGGCGATTCATGCGGCCTACGACGGACCTCGCCAAACGATCGAACTCAACGATACCGTAATCAAGATTCCGTCCGCCACGCTCACCGCTCAAGGGTCAGTCAGCAACCACTCCAACTTGCAGTTGAAAATGGTGGCGAACAATCTGCAGCAACTCGCGGCCCTGGCTGCATCGTTCAGCGCAGCCCAAACTTCCCTGCCATCGGTTTCTGGGTCTGCGACAGTCGACGCAACCGTACAGGGATCGGTGCAGAAGCCCACCATCACGGCCCACGTGGACGCAGAGAATCTGGAGGTCGAGGGCAGCGCATGGAAGAGCGCCAAAATTGCGCTGCACGCGAATCCCTCCGGAGTCGTGATCGAAAATGCGTTGCTGGTCAACGCACACCGCGGACAAGCGACTCTGGCCGCTAACGTAGCACTGAACAAATGGGAGTACGACTCTTCGAACCCGATCAAGGCGCATCTTGAGGTCCAGCAGATGAGCATCTCGGATTTGCTGGATCTAGCCAAACAGCATTACCCCGTCAGCGGCGATCTTTCAGCTAACCTAAATATCGAGGGTTCGCAACTTCATCCCTCTGGTTCAGGCTCCGCGCAAATCGCGAATGCACATGCCTATGGGGAACCCATTCAAACTCTCTCTGCCAAGTTCCATACGGAAAACGACGCCGTCATCTCCACTTTAGCGGTGGCCACCCCCGCGGGAACGATCGACGGTGACATTTCCTACACTCCGAAGACAAAGGCTTATAAAGCGCGGATCAATGCCCCCGCACTCGTGCTGCAAAAGCTGCAAGCGGTGCAGGCAAAGAATCTCGGGATCACCGGCACGCTCTCGGCATCTCTCCGCGGCGAAGGCACCGTCGACGACCCGCAGTTGGAGGCTTCGCTTCGGCTGCCGCAACTTCAAATCCAGCAGAATACGATCTCCGCTTTCGATGCTGAACTTCACGTTGCGCAGCACACGGCGAATGTCACCCTCGACTCGCAGGTGGCGCAAGCTGCGATTCATGCGCGTGGAACCGTCGGCCTCACTGGGGATTTCCAGACAGAAGCGAACATCGACACCGGAACCATCCCGCTCGCGCCTCTCGTGGCGGCCTATGCTTCCGGCACGCTGGACGGCTTTCAGGGCCAGGCCGAGATGCACGCGACGTTGAAAGGACCGTTGAAAGATGCGTCAAAGATCGAAGCGCACATTTCGATTCCAACTCTGAAGGCAACATATCGTTCGCTCGAGATTGGCATCTCGCAGCCGGTTCGCGCCGATTACGCGGATTCGGTCGTCACCCTTCAGCCTGCCGAACTCAAAGGCACCGGTACTTCTCTGCGGGCGCAAGGGCGCATTCCAATTCGCGGCACGGCTCCGCCCACGCTCACCGCCCAGGGATCCGTCGACGTTCGCGTCCTTCAGATATTTGCTCCAACACTCCAGAGTTCCGGCTCGGTGGCGCTCGATGTCCGTTCCTCCGGCTCCGCGATCAGTGGCCAGCTGCAATTTCAGAATGTCGCAATGGCGACACCGGATGCCCCGATCGGCGTTTCGAAAATGAACGGCACTGTCGACATTGCCAATGATCACGTTCAGATTTCGAAGATGACGGCAGAAATGGGAGGTGGGACGGTCTCAGTCGGTGGATCGGTCACATACAAGCCGAACATTCAATTCAATATTGCACTGCAAGGGCAGTCCATCCGGCTACGATATCCCGAAGGATTGCGTTCGCTTATCGACGCCAATCTCGCGTTCACCGGATCGACGCAAGCCTCGACGCTGAGCGGGCGCGTGCTCCTCGACAGTTTGTCGTTTACTCCGGATTTCGATTTGTCGAAGTTTGCCGACCAGTTCAGCACAGGGAATCAACTTTCACAGCCGGGATTTGCAGACACCATCAAGCTCGCGATCAACGCACAATCGCAGCAGAGTTTGAACGCCGTCAGCTCCCAGGTCAGCATTGCTGGCCAGATCGCGCTCCAGGTTGGAGGCACAGCCGCCAATCCCGTGATCACCGGTCGCACGACATTGACATCGGGAGAATTGTTCTACCGCAACGTGCGTTACCAGCTGCAAAGGGGCTTGATCACGTTCGACAATCCGAACGAAACCCATCCCGTACTTAATGTCTCGGTCACGACCACGGTGGAGCAATACAACCTGACACTCACGATGCGCGGACCGCTCGACAAGCTGACCACGTCGTACGTTTCCGATCCTCCACTGGCAACGGCTGACATCATCAATCTGGTTGCTCGCGGACAAACGACCGAAGAATCGGCGGCAAGCAGCCAGAGCACCGACTCGATGGTCGCCTCGGAAGCGGCGAGTCAACTCTCCAGCAGCGTCCAGAAGCTCGCGGGAATATCGAGCCTGCAGATTGACCCAACACTCGGGGGAAACTCGAATCCGTCGGCGCGGATCGCAATTCAGCAACGAGTCACGAAAAATCTGCTGTTTTCATTCTCTACCGACGTGTCGCAACCCGGCAGTGAGATCGTGCAGGGGGAATATCAGTTCAACAAGCGCTGGAGCGTCAGCGTGCAGCGTGACCAGCTCGGCGGAGTTGCGGTGGACGGGCGGTATCACACACGCTTCTGAAAATAGCATTTCAGGAAGTCGGGAAGCCACGTTCCTGAGGCGGCGCACTAACGGCGAACTCACAACGAGAGTCGTTGAGATGTTTTGTCGCTTCCCGCGGTTGGCAGCTTTTCCTGCGCCAAGAAACGTCTCCGCTGAAGGTCAGGGATCACAGCGCCATCCTTACGGTGCCCGCAGTATTGTTCATCGCTTAGAACTTTCCCTAAATTAGAGATTCAGCTGTGACTCGAATTGTCTCGGCTGTTCCGCCCGGCTGCCCTCCGCTCTAGCCGCTGGTTTTTCTTTCGCATTGCCAAACCCGAGGTTGATGAAAACTTATGAGCGGTGATCTTTCCAATCGGATGCGAGATGTGTGTCGGGTGCTCCTTGTGGTGGTTGTCGGGTGTGTCATCGCAACTTCCTTGGCATGCGGCAACAGTGCGTCGAAGACGTCGACCACCACCCCTACTCCCGCTCCCGCGCCACCAAGCTATCCAGCCACGCCTCCGGTTGCGATCACATGGTCGCCGCAGACAAGTCCTCTGCCTGCTCCCACAGCGCAAGTTCCGCCGCCAGCTGGATCGAATGATTTTCCGTTGACCGTTTCCAGTCCGACGACCGGAGACACCACCACTTCGCCGTTGAACGTCGTCGCCACGGCCACTCCGACCAATCCAATTTTCTTCATGCGAGTTTATGTGGACCAACTCGCGGTCTATTTCACTTTTACAAGTTCCATTAACACGCAGATCTTCGTCGCTCCGGGGCAGCACACGCTTGAAGTCATGGCCGAAGACAACCAGGGATACATTTCGGCGACGATCCTCAACATCACGGTAACGACGCAGTCGCAGACTACGATCAGTTCCATCCAGGCCATGCCCGGCTGGCAATCCTGCTCTGCAACTTTTCCGACCGGCTCCGGGCGAGATGGACAAATCTGCGCCGCGGGACTTGGCACGGCGCAGTCTACGATGACCGAAAATCAATCGAGTCCCGCCATGGACGGCAAGTCTGCAAAATTCAGCATGGGCGGCCCGACGCCCTACTCGAACGTGCTTTACTTCAACCCCGTGGCCGGCGGCAACAACGTCAGCCACTTTACCTACGACCTGTATTTCTATATCGACAATCCCGACGCCGCGCAGGCATTGGAATTTGATATCAATCAAACCTTCGGCGGCAACCGTTGGGTCTGGGGATCGGAATGCAACTTCAACGGTTCAGGAAAATGGGATATCTGGGACGACATCAACGGATGGACTCCCACCTCCATCGCCTGCACCCCATTCCCCGCCAACACCTGGATCCATCTCGTGTGGACAGTGGAGCGCGTTGGAAACCAGGTTCACTACATCAGCCTCCAGGTTGGCGACCAGACATATAACGTCGATACCTACTTCCAGAACCAGCCCGACTGGACTCTGGAGGAGATCGACGTCGCATTTCAGATGGACGGAAATTATGAGCAGGAACCTTACAACGTGTGGCTGGATGAAGTCACGCTCACTGCTGATTAGTTAGTTTTGAGTTCGCGATTTGCCCGGGACCGCATTTCTGTACCGCTCGCAGATGCTGTCGTCAAAATCAGAAGTAAGCATCGGGGGAGTGAATGCGGAGTGTGGCACCTCGCTGGAAGAAACACGGCGGATGGATTGCCGGATATATGTTGGCCTCGATTCTGGGCGCGCTTGCCGGTTGCCAGGGCCTTCCGAAAAACGTTGCGGATTGCCCAGTCACTCCAACTCCTCCCGCAAACACTTCCATCGTTCCTCCGGCAAGCGCGCCCAGAATCGTTGCTCTTTGCGGATTTCCTCTCGCCATCAGCAGCCCATCAAATGGCGCGAGCGTTAACTCGCCGGTACCGATCGTTGCCACAGCCACTCCTCCCGATCCGATTTACACCGTGCGTCTCTACGTCGATGGATTCGCGGTGCTCTACACACCGAAGAGGAACATCAACCAATTGATCTGGATGCCCAACGGGCAACACACAGTCGAGATTGTTGCGGAAGACACGGCTGGCTACATCGCAACCACATCAATGCAGGTCAATGTCACCGGACAACAGCCCGGCGCGATGAACATTCAAAATTCTCCCCAATGGGTTTCATGTTCAGCCGTGCTGACCTCCGGCGCAACCTGTGCCGCCGGCCTTGGCGTTGCTTCTTCCAGCCTGTCTCTCGATCAGTCCTCGCCCTCTCTCGACGGGTCCGCGGCGCAATTTAGTCTAGCGGGCCAGCAGCCTTATTCGAACGAGCTTTATTGGACGCCTATCGGCGGCGGCAACAGCGTCAGCCACTTCAGTTACGACCTGTGGTTTTACGTCAACAACGGTGACGCGCCGCAGTCTCTCGAGTTCGATGTGAACCAAGCCTTCGGCGGGACACGCTGGACTTGGGGCACGCAATGCGACTTCGACCAAACGCACGAGTGGGATATTTGGGATCCGCTCAACGAGGTCTGGAGACCAACCTCTGTTCCCTGCAATCACTTCCCCTCCAACACCTGGGTCCACCTGATCTGGACTTTGGAACGTGTCGGCAATCAAGTCCACTACATCAGCGTCAACGTCGCGGATCAGGATTACACCGTCGACACCTACTACACCGCGCAGCCGAATTGGTATCAGGAGGAAATCGACATCGCCTTCCAGATGGACGGCAACTACGAACAGCAGCCCTACAGCGTGTGGCTGGACGAGGTGAATCTGTTCGCGAATTAAAAGGACAGTCGCAAGTGGCTGGTGATCAGTGCCAAGGGCACTATCAGCTCGATACTAGCCACTATCTACTACTCACTGCCTCCTACAGCAACCAACATTCCTCCCTACAGCAATTTTTCGATGCCGTCCGGCCGCGACAAATACTAACTTGACCCAAAAGGAGGTCGCGATGCCGGAGAAAGAAACCATCGATCGGGCGCGTGAAGACGCACGCGAAGGCAAGTCTGCCAGTACTCAGGCTGGAGAATTTGTGCGCGAAGAGATGCATCACATCCGCGAAGGGAAACATGGGGCCGCATCCTCGAAGCAGGCCATAGCGATCGGGCTCTCGAAAGCCAGACGCGCGGGTGTCAAACTCCAGCCGCCGAAGAAGGGCAAAACATCCGCCGACACCAGAGAAAAAGCGGCTCACGATTATCGCGAGGGTCAGAGCGGTTCTCGACGAAAGCCATCGGTGACTCGTTCGCGCGCTACGACTCAGGCCTTGAAGAAAGAAAGCCATTCCGCTGCCTCTCGTCAGGCTCTATCGAAGCAAGCGCGATCGGCCGCGCGTAAGCGAAGCGCCAGCGCTCGCCACGAATCCGCAATGAAAGCAAGCCGCACCCGAAAGGCCAGCTAGTTTCTCAGGGAGGAGTCATGATCCGAAAATTGAAAGACGGCCAATATCGTCTTTACTCTCGTAAGAAAAATGCAAAGACCGGCAAGCGCCGCAATCTCGGAACGTTTTCGACCAGGAATGCCGCCGAGGCCCACGAAAGAGCAGTCCAATATTTCAAACATCACTGAGATTGTTTCTGGAGCAAAAATGCGGGGCAGAAACACGAAGCGATGGGTAGCGAGCGTCAAGACCGATTCGACGCATCCCCCCGAAGGTCTGTTCACTAAAGACGCCGCCACGGTCGCGCGCACTCTCGCCTCCAAACGCGTCTCGCCCAAAGGTCCGAGTTCTGGGATGCGGATGCTCAATTACTTCATCAACCGCGCGGGACGCGGCCTCAGCAAAACTCGCCGCGCCGAGCTGGAGAAAGCGAAAGCGCTTCTCTCGAAACGCATTCAGAAATTGAAGTCATCGGAGCGATCCGAAAAAGCCGCGTGATCCGGTGAAAACCGTGAATCCCCGCGTTTCTCAGGACTACTCAAGGCGCAAGGGGAGAATTCTGCTCACGCTGCATTCTGGTGCCGCCCACATCCAAATGACTTACGATATTGGCCAGGAGTAGTGCCCAACCGTCGGGCGAAGACGCGGCGCAGCACCTCGGCACTCTTGAAGCCGCTGAACTTCGCAACTTCTTCAAGACTTGCGGCCGTCGACTCAAGTTGATGGCGCGCCGCCTCAAGGCGAAGATCCTCGACGTGTATTCCCGGCGTCCTGCCAATTTCTTGCGTGAAAAGACGTGCGAAGTTGCGTGGGCTCATGGCTGCCCGTCGAGCGAGCACATCAATCGAAAGGTCACGTCTTATGTTGTCCGCAATCCATGCCAGCACGTCGCCTAACGATCGATGGTCCTGGCTCTGCGCTGCCAGCGTTGCGCTGAACTGGCTCTGGCCTCCCGGACGCCGCAGGAATACGACCATCATCCTTGCAATGCGCAGCGCAAGCTCACTCCCAAGATCCTCTTCGACCAGCGCTAGAGTCATGTCGATTCCAGCTGTCACGCCGGCAGAGGTATAGCAGTTTCCGTCCTTTACATAAATGGGATCTGGATCCACGGTAACGCTCGGGTAGTTCTGCGCAAGCTCATCGCACCAGTTCCAATGCGTTGTGGCCCGGCGACCGTCCAGCAGCCCAGCTTTTGCAAGGACCAGCGCACCAGTACAAATCGATCCGAACCGGCGTGCGCCAGTACACTGCCTCTTCAGCCAGTCCACAAAAGGCAGTTGATACCACATCTTGCTCGCGCCATCTCCGCCCGCAACTAACACCGTGTCGAATGAACCCGCCACCTCACAGTATGTCCGATCGGCCAGCATCAGCATCTTGAAGTGCGTATCCATCACCTTCTCATCGCCGGAGGCAACAATCTCCACCGAGTAGACAGGATCGCCACCGCGCAACCGGTTTGCATCGCCGAAGACTTCAACCGGACCAACTACATCAAGCGGCCGCAGCGGAGGAATCCCAACAATAAGAATTCGCATCGGCTTTCGGGAGGGCGGAGTGAGAGAAACCGCCCTCCCGTGAGATCGTCTTCTGTCTTGCTCAATCTTCTTTATAGGAGTGTTAGCCACACTCCTATGATACGGGTCCCGATATCATGCGGCACGGATCGGAGCTGGCGGCACGCGGATCTCCGCCGGCGGTACGACGATGTCAACGAGTCCGGTTGCCACATCATAGACGAGGCCTGATATAAGCCACGTCCCCGGCAACGCCGGAATTGCCCGCAGCAAAGCAACGTCGGCGGCAACCGCAGCGCGGGGATCGTTGACTGCTTTTGTCTTGAGTTCCCCTTCCTGTATTTGAAAATAGTGCGTCAGCATGGCGGGGTCGTCCACAAGGCGAGTTATGCCGCAATCGGTGTGCTGAAGTACGATGATGTGAAACTCACCGCCGCCTCCGGGAATCTCCCCGGCGACTTCCCCGATTCGCCCGAGTAGCGCCAACTCCTCCAACAACTCCGGCGTGATTCGACCACCGATGTTACGCATTACGACGGCCTCGCCAGGTTTAATTCCAAGCACGTCAGCAGGGTCCACACGCATATCAGCGCAACCAATGATGATCGCCTTCACATTTGGCAGCGCCCGCGGAAGCGAGGGCATGAGTGTGCCCGCAGCAGACTGCTGAGCTGCAAACTTTTTGTTGCGTTCCAACATAGAGTCAAGACTGTTCATGTTCGTTCTCCTTGAGAGATGTTGCGTGGCACGTTCTGAAATGGCTTTGTCGAGCCGACAGCATGAGCAAGTCGGAAGGAGTCCGGCGTATCAGACCGAAAAGCGCATTGTCTTCTCCTGCTCTCAGCCGCTTTGATGGCGTGCCAGATCGCTCCGAATCACACGCCGAAAGACAAAGAACCCACCATTCCTGCCAAACGTTCGATTTCTCTCGGTATCGATCCCGGCCAACGAGATTTTATTTCCTGCTGAGATCATCACGCGTAAGACCGAAGTGAGGAACCATACAGGTTGCACCTCTCCGGAACGCAAGTGCGAAGTACACACTCACTCCCTTCATCGAGGGCAACCCAACCCCTTCTGGTACTAGCACCAACGATTGCCCTTCTGTGCGCCTAATACATCGATTTCTCTTTGACTCTCAGGTAATCCCTGTATAAAGTGGACCCACTCCGCTCATAAGACTCCGTTCACGCCCCGATTCGAAGCGGGCGCCAGCGGCCCAGCACGACCAGGGTGTTTCCGCCTAACGACCGGTGGCTACCTCTGTTTTCAGGGCTTTGCGCTGCCTTGAATCCCAAAACCAAGTAACCGGAGAACCGCCCATAATGAAGAAGCCTGCCCTCCTCTCAATGGCAATTTCCGTCTGCCTTTTTGCAAGTGTTTCCGCGTTTGCGGGTGTAAATGTAACGAGCCCAGCCAACAACAGCACCGTCGGAACTTCAGTCAATTTCGTGGCATCGGCCACGACCTCGTCTTGCTCCAAAGGCGTTGGATCCATGGGAATTTATCCCCAGCCCTACGAGTTGTCCTACGTAGCCAACGGAGCCAGTCTCAACACCAGCCTGAACTTCAATCCTGGAACCTATAACGTGGTCGTCGAAGCGTGGGACAACTGCGGCGGGGCCACCACCTCGACCGTGACGATTACCGTGAAGTCCGGAGGCACAACGGGCGTGTTTGTGACATCGCCCGCCAATAACAGCACCGTCGGATCGCCCACGAACTTCGTGGCCACCGCGACGACCAGTTGCTCCCTCGGCGTGGCGTCGATGGGGATCTATACCGCTCCGTCCCAGTTGGCATACGTGGTCAATGGAGCCAGCCTGAACACCAATCTGTCGCTGGGTCCCGGCACCTATAACACCGTCGTGCAAGAGTGGGACAAGTGCGGCGGGGCGGCCACCACACCCATCAAGATTACCGTCAATTCCTCCGGTTCGACGTTCTGGAATCTGCATGACAGCGGCGGATGGAACGGCTACGCGCAGCAGCCTCCCACCTACGCCGACTGCAATAGCTGCACCCCAAGCGGCCCCGGAACGACATGGGCCATGTATCAGTGGGTGAAGTCGCCGACGCTCTCGGGCAACTCCGCGCAATTCAACATCGGCGGCAATATGGATTACTCCGACGTCCTCTGGAACAATCACCTGATCGGAGATTTCTCATCTCAGGGACTTCCCGACACCAACCACACTCTCGTTCCGTCGCTACACAACTTCACCTACGACGTTTACTTCTACGGCAGCAATCTCGGAGCGTCGCAGGCGCTGGAGTTTGACATCAATCAATTCTTCGACGGAATGGGATTCACCTGGGGTCACGAATGCCGCATCGCCGGCGGCAGCGAGTGGGACGTCTGGGACAACGTCAAGATGAAATGGACGCCCACCGGCATCTCCTGCTATCCCTTGGAGAACGCTTGGAACCACCTCACGGTCCAGGTCGAGCGAACCTCCAGCAACCAACTGCTCTACCAGTCGATCACCTTCAACGGTGTGACTCACACCCTGAATTGGACCTACGCTCCGTTCTCCGCCCCAGGCTGGTACGGAATCACCATCAACTACCAGATGGACGGAAACTACGAGCAGTCGGCCTACGACGTGTACCTCGACAAGCTGAACTTCACCTACCAGTGAGATGAAGTTCCTAAGTTGCTCCGCTCACGGCCTCGTTGACACTTTTGAAGTCAACGAGGCCGTTTCTCATTACAGAACGAACATTGTCATTCCGACGAGCGAGCGAAGCGAGCAAGGAGGAACCTGCTGTTCGCGGCGCTCGCATCGATACAAGGATTTGGGTGCCCCATCTCCGGCCGATTTTGCCGGAAGCGCGAATTTGTCGGTCCGACCTCTCTTTTCCAAGATAGAAACAGTGATCAACGAACCAGCGGAGAAGGCAATATAAGGATGCATATGCGTAACCCATTGATACCTCACAGGATAAGTCGCGGACGAAAGCGAGCCCGGTCGGGCAACTCCACCATACTCTCGCGCAACTAACAAATTAGTTGACGTTTCCTGGGTTCGTCCGTCAAACTATTAACGAATAAGGAGGAGTTCGGTGGCCCGTAGCAGATCCGCAACCCTGACCGAAGCCGAGTTGCGCATCATGAATGTTCTGTGGGATCGAGGCTCTGCAACCGTGCACGAGGTCCTGCAAGCGTTGCCCGTCCAGCCGGCACTCGCCTACAACTCCATCCTGACCATCATCCGCATCCTTGAGAAGAAGGGATACGTGAAGCACGAGAAAGATAAGCGCGCTCACGTCTACACCGCGAGCGTCGACCGCAAAGACGCCTCCCGCTTTGAAGTTCGCCATCTGGTCAGCCGGTTTTTCGGCAACTCCGACGAGTTGCTGGTCCTGAACATCCTCGAAGAAAAGAGCATCGACCCTGACGAATTGCAACGCCTTCGCGAGTTGATGGATAGGAGCAAGCCCGAATGACTGCGCTCCTCGACTTCCACTCCGTTGCCCAGTTCTCGTCGCTGCGCATCGTCGATTCGCTGGTTGGAGGCACAATCATCAGCGGCTTCGCAGCAGCGCTGTTGCGCGTCGCCCGCCGCTCGAATGCAGGTACGCGCTTCGCGATCTGGTTCGCGGCTCTGGTTGCGATTGCAACGCTACCTTTTGCCGGAGCCTTGTCCTCGCACTCCACACTGTCGACGATTCACCCGGCTGTCACCGTCCCGGATTCCTGGGCGTATTACGTGTTCGGCGCGTGGGCCATCGTGGCGACATTTTTTCTGATTGGTGTCGGGCGCGCGTTCTGGCATGTGTACGCGCTTCGTAGAAATTGCATTGAACTCGATTCGACGTTGCTCGATCCGGCTCTGCAAGAAACCATGCGCCGTGCCCAGCTGAAGCGTTCCGTTGCGCTCTGCACCTCATCCGATGTGCGCGTGCCGACCGCTCTCGGCCTGATGAAGCCTGCGATCGTGATTCCGGATTGGGCGCTCACCGAGCTCTCCTCATCGGAGCTGAATCAAGTCGTGTTACACGAGCTCGCGCATCTCCGCCGCTGGGACGACTGGACGAATTTCGCGCAGCAGATCATTCGTGCACTTCTGTTCTTCCATCCGGCTGTTTGGTGGATTGGTAGCAAGGCAGAGCTCGAGCGCGAGATGGCCTGCGACGATGCCGTTCTTGCTGAGACCGAAAGCCCCCGCGCCTACGCCGAATGTCTCGCGCATCTGGCCGAGCGTAGCTTCGTGCAGCGGAGTCTCGCGCTAGCCCAAGCCGCAATCGGACATCTCCGCCAGACCACCACGCGGGTCGAACAGATCCTCGACGTGAACCGTCCGAAAGAAAGCAAGCGCTCGTGGAAGCCGGCCGTCTCCCTGGTTGCGGGATTCGCCTTAGTCTGCGGCATCGGCGTTTCCAAAGCTCCGAAGCTGATTGCCTTCGGCGATACGCAGTCGGCGCAAGCGAGTTCTGTGCAAAGCGCCGATGTCACTCCGGCACAGGACTTCCCGCAATTCGCTCCTGTGACTTCGGCCAAGCTCCGCGTTGAATCAACGCCGCGGCACGCGAATGTTCCGAAGCCCGCATCACACCGCACGATTCTTCGACCGAAAGCTGGACATCTCGTTCATCTGACCAGCATCACCGTGGTTCAGCCAGTCCCAGTCGCGCAGGCGCTCTTCGTCGTATTTCACGGCGACGACCTCTCGACGGCTCAGATTCAAATGTGGCGTGTAACCGTACTTCGCTACGTCATCGCGCCCGTCGCCAGCCAGACTCCAGCAAAGAAGACTTAAACGCATGAACCCATGGAGAAACGCTCGTCGATCTTCAGTTTGATTAACTAACGAATTAGTTGTCAAAGAAAATTCTCGGAGGATGTAACTCAAATGAATGCAGCAAAGTTGTGGAACGACAGCACAAAAAAATGGACGCGGCGTCTAGCCTTGCCGGTGCTCGCACTGGCATTGATCGCCTCGTTCACAACCTATGAATTCGCAAAACCAGCAGCAGCCCGAGCATCGGAAGCAGCTCCCGCTGCCGCGCCGCTCGACGCCGATAGCGTGGGCGCACTGATGGCGCTCGACAAGGCGATGGAAACTTTGGCAGCGCGGGTCACTCCCGCCGTCGTCAACGTCACTGTCACCTCGCGCACCAAGCCCGACAGCGCAAGCCAGCAGATTCCCGAAGACATGCAGCAGTTCTTCGGCGGTCAAGGCGGTCCATTCGGACAGTTTTTCGGGCCGCACATGCAGCAGCGCCAGGGCCCGCAGATCGAGCATGGCATGGGCAGCGGCGTCGTAATCTCGCCTGACGGATACATCGTCACCAACAATCACGTTGTCGATGGAGCGGTCGACATTCGCGTCACGACCAGCAATCGCCGTATCCTGAAGGCGAAGCTGATCGGCACCGATCCCCTGACCGACCTAGCCGTCATTAAAGTCGATGCCGGCGACCTCGCGAGCGCTCCTTGGGGAGACTCGAAAGCCGTCCGTCCCGGACAAACCGTTCTGGCCTTCGGCAATCCCTACGGATTCCGTTTCACCGTCACCCGCGGAATCATCAGCGCTCTGAACCGCGCGAATCCCGATCCCAGCGATCGCAGCAAGCCCGGCCAGTTCATTCAGACCGATGCAGCCATCAATCCAGGCAACTCCGGTGGTCCGCTGGTTGATGCTCGTGGCGAAGTCATCGGCATCAATACCTTCCTCGTTTCCCCTTCCGGAACTTTCTCTGGAATGGGATTCGCTATCCCGAGTCAGATTGTTCGACCCACGGTCGAGACGCTGATTCGTGACGGCAAGGTCAGCCACGGCCACATCGGTATCGGAATCTCTGACGTGACGCCGGAGAACGCCAAGTTCTTCGACGACTCGAACGCCAGCGGCGCCGTCGTCACGCAAGTCGACCCTGATTCACCGGGCGGAAAAGCCGGACTTCAGATCGGCGACGTAATCACCGAAATCGATGGTCAGAAGGTGACCGACGCCGCCGAATTACAGGTCGTGGTCGGACAAAAACAGCCCGGCTCGAAGATTGACCTCACGGTTCTTCGCGAGGGCAAGACGATGAAGGTCCCGGTCACGCTGGAAGAGCTCGGCAAGAATACCGCCGAAGGCAAGTCTTCTTCCGGTGAAGGCCAGGGCAAAATGCGCTGGGGCGTCGGCCTCGCTAATCTGACTCCGGACATGCGGGATCAGCTGCAAGCTCCGCACGACATTCATGGTGCGGTGGTTGAGCAGGTCCAGCCCGGCAGCTCGGCGGACAACGCTGGACTGCAGCAGGGAGACATCATTCTCGAGGTCAATCGCCACAAAGTCCAATCCGCGAGCGATGTGCAGCAAGCGCTGGCCAGCGTTCCCAAAGGCCAGGATGCACTCATCCTGGTTTGGTCCGCCGGCGGCAACTCGTTCCGTGTGTTGCACTCCCCCGAAGGCGCATAAGACTAACGGGTGAAGTGTTGCGCTGGGTGAATTAATACTCAGGGTGCCCCACTTCCGGCCGAAGTTGCCGGAAGTGGGTTTTTTTATTCCGATGTCATTCCGACACCCGAGCGTAGCGAGGAAGGAGGAATCCGCTCTTGATCCCGCACGGACGGGTGCCGACTTCCAGCCGACTTTTCCGGAACTGACCCTTGTCATTCCGACGCCCGAGCGAAGCGAGGAAGGAGGAATCCGCTCTCGATCCCACACGGACGGGTGCCCGACTTCCAGCCGACTTTGCCGGAAGTGACCCTTGTCATTCCGACACCCGAGCGTAGCGAGGCAGGAGGAACCTGCTTTCCGTGTCGTAACATATTTCTCTATGCCTCACTTGTTCGATTCCCTCAAGATTCGTGACCTCACCTTCCCCAACCGCGTATTCGTTTCACCCATGTGCGAATATTCCAGCACCGACGGATTCGCCAACGACTGGCACCTGGTTCATCTCGGCAGCCGCGCAGTAGGCGGTGCCGGACTCGTTCTCACCGAAGCAACCGCCGTTCTTCCGGAAGCGCGCATCAGCCCGCAGGATCTCGGCATCTGGAAAGACGACCACATCGAATTCCTCTCCCGCCTCACTCGTTTCATTCACGATCAAGGCAGCATCCCGGGAATGCAACTCGCCCACGCCGGGCGCAAAGCCAGCACGTGGCGTCCGTGGGACGGAAGCGGCGCGATTCCAGCAAGCGCAGGCGGATGGGAGAAAGTTGTCGCTCCCAGTGCGGTGCCCTTCGCCGACAACTATCCAATGCCGCAGGCGCTCCCGATCGACGGCATTCAAGAAGTCGTGAACGCCTTTACTGCAGCGGCGCAGCGCGCCTGGCAAGCTGGATTTCGCGTGATCGAAATCCACGCCGCCCACGGATACCTTCTGCACGAATTCCTCTCGCCGCTCAGCAATCAGCGCACGGATTCATACGGTGGATCGTTCGAGAATCGCATCCGGATCGTGTGCGAAACCGTAGCCGCGGTCCGCAAAGTGTGGCCTGAGCACGCGCCGCTGTTCGTGCGCATTTCCTCCACCGATTGGATCGATGGCGGATGGGACATCCAACAATCCGTCGAACTCGCCCGCAAGCTTAAGCCGTTGGGCGTCGACTTGATCGACTGCTCCTCCGGCGGCAATGCTGCGCAAGCCAAAATTCCAGTTGGGCCTGCCTATCAAACTCCATTCGCCGAACAAATCCGCCGCGAAGCCAAAGTTCTCACCGGCGCCGTAGGAATGATTACCACTCCCACTCAAGCCGAAGGAATCATCAGCGACGGCAAGGCCGACGCGGTGATCGTGGCTCGCGAATTTCTTCGCGACCCCTACTGGCCGCTCCGCGCAGCCCGCGAATTGGGTCGACCCATGTCGTGGCCCGTGCAATATCTCAGGGCCGGACCGGATGGCTCAACCGCCCGCTTAGCGTCGAAGCCAGAATGAATCGCAATAGAAGGCAACTCCCGCTCTTGAATCGGGATCAATGAAGCACCGTATGCCAAAGTACGCGGGCAAGCTGAAGCCCGAAGAGATCGACGCTCTGATCATCCAAATCGAATCCGGAAAATAATCTCATTGTCATTCCGAAACGGCGCAAGCCTTTGAGGAATCTGCTGATGCTTTGTCATTCCGAAACGGCGCGAGCCGTCGAGGAACCTGCTGTCGCTTGCGGCGCCCAGTATCCAAAGGGTGCCCCACCCTTCTCGCGTTTTATGCGAGAGGGTGGGGATTTTGACTTCGAATCAACCGGCACGTTAATCGGCGCCAAATTTCTCCCGCAAGCCTCGATCACTCCCCCGTTCCATCCACGTAGTCGAAACGGACGGCGCGCCCCGATCTGAGCTACGCCAGTAGCACAGACAAGAAACCTCCTGGGTGCGCGGGCGCGCCCGTCCCATGCGGGAGGAGCGTTTATGAGTCCCAAGTTGTTTCTGGCTTTAACGGTCCTGCTGATTGTTGCCGGGCTGGTCTTCGTGAATCAACGCGATGCGCGCGCCGGAGAAGTTACGCCGGCTCCGGGATACAAAGTCCTCGATCCCATTCGCCACGGCAATCTCACCGTGTTCCCTGTCGTCGCTGCAAAGAGTTATCCCACAAACGAGTTTCTCACCTTGGATGAAGGCTTGCGCTCGGGCGAAGTCATCGTGAACGAAGCCGGCAGCGTGCAAGGATTGATGCGCCGCCACACCACGCCCGCAATCCGTCACGACGGCGCCGAGGTGAATCGCCTCGTCCTCGTCAACAATTCCAAACGTCCGCTACTCTTGCTAGCGGGAGAGATCGTCAGCGGCGGCAAGCAGGATCGCGTCATCGGCAAAGATCGCATCGTTCCCCCGGAGAGTGATCCTATCGATCTGAGCGTCTTCTGCGTCGAGCCTGGACGCTGGGTCGCTACCAGCGAACACTTCGGAGCGTCCGAAGCGATGTATGGAGGCAACGCTGGAGGCGCTATCCACGGCGCCCCCGCCGCGCCGGCCCCCATGGCGATCATGGCGCAGCCCTCCGTCCGTTCCAAGGCCATGGCCGACAAAAACCAAAATGAAGTCTGGGATGCCGTCAATAAGCAGAAAGCGGCAATGACGGTTGAGATCGCCGGCGCTTCGCCGCAGGTCGAGACTGAAGTCGCACAGACCAGCTCTTATGCCAAAGTCAACGAGAACGCCGAGGTGAAGAAGCAGGTCGACGCGATCGCCAAGCCGATCGAGCAAAACTACCAAAGCCTCATGCACCAGTTGCGCGATCGCAACGCCGTCGGAGTCGTCGTCGCGGTAAATGGCCGGATCATCTGGGCCGATGTCTTTGCCAGCACCGATTTGCTCACCAAGTACTGGCCGAAGCTGGTGCGCTCTTACGCTTCCGAGGCGGTCGTCACGCGCGCTAAAGGAGTGGAAGTAACGATGGATCAGGCCCAGACCTTCCTTGCAGCTATGGAGGGCCGCAAGGAAACCATCGAGAACGAGCCTGGGATCTACCGTCACACTGAAGTGTCAGGCGATGGCTTCAAGGCCTTTTCGCTGACATCGCTTCTGCCCAAGACAGGCTTCGACGTCCACATCGCAAAAATGGCAGAGTGAAAAAGCAGTGGCTAGTGATTAGTGCTAGTGGTCAGTGTTTGCTGGCCACTAGTCACTGTCCACTAGCCACTTGTTTCGCATACCACTCTCGCCACGCCGACGAATTACTCCCGAACGGCTGATGCGTAATATCGCCCAGCGCCTGAAACGCCCACCCATGCGTCTGTGCATCGAGCGACGGATCATCCGTGTCCGCCAGGAGCTGCGGGATCGCGCTGAATCTCTGCTGCGGCGTATACATTCCCGACTCCGCCAGCCCGCACGCAGCCCTCTCGCGCACCACCGCCGATGGATCATCGTGCATCGCCTTCAACAGCGGCTGAATCGTCGAGTCGCTTCCGGCCAGCGCCAGTCCTTCCACTGCCCACTGTCGCGACGACACATCCGTATCCGACAAATGCTCCACCAGAATGCCGACAATCCGTTCCGTCTCTACGCCGCGATTCGCCAACAATCCCAATGCCCACCGTGCCCAAATCTTCTGCGCCTGATCCGGCGAATTGACTTGTTTCAGTACATACGCAAGGCTGCCAGAATTCTTCGGCAGCCCATATGCCGCCAGTTCCACTTCAATTCCGGATTCCCGCACGCGTATGTCATCTGAGTTCAGCGCTGCCGTCGTGAGAGTTGCGATCTGCGAACTCCACTGCACTTGCCCTCGCCATCCGTTCACTCGTGACGAAATCTGCTCGGCCGCCCCATCCGAATGTGCCACCGCCATCTCCAACAATGTTTCCGCTTGCTTCTGTGGCTTCAAGCGATCGAGTTGCGATGAGTCTTTTGCCGAATTAGGAGCCTTCTCGCGGCTCGAGAAAAACTTAGCCCAGTCCGGCCAATCCGGATTTCCTTTTGCCACCGCTCCCCAAACCAGCGCTCCAAGAATTCCAGCAAGGATCGCAATCAAATGCGCGGTCTGCATTCCAGTCCCGCGCGGAGTCCTCTGAATCGGATCTGCTCCCGTGACCGAGACATCCGATCCCGGACCCAACGTTCCGTAGTCCGGAGCCGGCTGCATTCGCGGATCGGCGACCGGAGAAGTATTCCCCGGCTGTCCCCCTGAAGGCTGCTGGTATCCCTGCATATAAAGAAGTCTAGGTGGACGCCTAAAATAGGGTAAAGTTACTTCGGTTCGATGCTAGCGAGCGATGCCGCGCAAACGGGAAAGGGCCCCGTTTGCAGCCATGCTCAACCCAAAGGAGGAAGTTTCATGAGTTCGAAGTTCAAGTGGTGGATACCAGTTCTCTGCCTGTCCCTTGCGGCAATATCGTTGGCCGCGGCTGCTCCGGGATATCACGTAACAACGACCTACAAAGTTGGCGGCGACGGCGGTTGGGATTACCTCACCGTCGATGCCAGCGCACGCCGTCTCTACATCTCTCGTGGAACCCACGTCATAGTGCTCGATACTGACTCCGGGAAGAGCGTCGGCGACATCCCTGACACTCCTGGCGTTCACGGTATCGCCCTCGCTCCCGAGCTCGGACGCGGTTTCATCAGCAACGGCCGCGAAGGAACGGTCACAATTTTCGACATTAAGACTCTCGCTGCTATCGGCAGCAAAGTGAAAGCCGGCGAGAATCCCGACGCCATCCTCTACGATCCCGCCACCAAGCGCGTCTTCACCTTCAATGGACGCAGCCAGGATTCCACCGCCATCGATGCGACCAATGGCACCGTTCTCGGCACGATCAAACTCGACGGCAAGCCCGAGTTCGCCGCCAGCGACGCCAAGGGAAAAATCTTCGTCAACATCGAAGACAAGAGCGAACTGGTCGCGATCGATCCCGCGAAGCTCGAAGTGAAATCCAAGTGGCCGCTCGCGCCCTGCACCGAGCCCAGCGGACTCTCCATTGACCGCAAGCACCGCCGCTTATTCGTCGGCTGCGACAATAAAATGATGGCCGTCGTCGACGCCGACAGTGGCAAAGTCCTCGCTACTCCCGCGATTGGCGAAGGCGTCGACGCGACCGCGTTCGACGACGAAACTGGCCTCGCCTTCGCCTCCTGCGGACAAGATGCAGTTCTCACCGTCGTGAAAGAAGAATCGCCCGACAAATTCAGCGTCGCCCAGAATGTCAAGACTCAACAGGGAGCCCGCACCATGGCTCTTGACTCGAAAACTCACAACGCCTTCGTAGTCACCGCCAACTTCGGCCCGCCGCCCGCGCCCACGGCCGACAACCCTCACCCGCGCCGGTCAATCATGCCGGACACCTTCGTCGTCTTGGTTGTCGGGAAATAATCGAGGAGTTCGTCTCGCAAGGGTGCCCCACCCTTGTCGCGCTTCATGCGACAGGGTGGGGACTTTGACCTTCGTACTTGTGCACCGAAACTCATGTGGCGACGGCCGCCGTCGGCCGTCCGGCGAGCGAAGCGAGCCGCGTTCGGCAGACGTCGCGATCACCTACACGACACCCGGTATGCCCACTGCAAACGCGACCAGTTACAATGGCGGGTTCATCCGAAGCTGTACCGAACGAATAACGACCGAATAAGGATCGACCGAACGACCACCTCATGACCATGAAAGTCCGCAAAGCCGTATTTCCCGCTGCAGGCCTGGGCACGCGTTTTTTGCCAGCCACCAAAGCTCAACCCAAAGAGATGCTTCCCCTGGTCGACAAGCCGATCATTCAGTACGGCGTCGAAGAAGCCATGGCCTCCGGCTGCGACCAGATCCTCATCATCACCGGACGCGGCAAGCAATCCATCGAAGATCACTTCGACGTCAGCTACGAGCTCGAAAAGATGCTCGAAGAGCGCCACAAGACCGACCTGCTCAACATCGTCCGCAATATTTCCGACATGATGCACGTCGCCTATGTCCGCCAAAAGGAAGCTCTCGGCCTCGGCCATGCTGTGCTCATGGCGCGTGAACTCGTCGGCAATGAGCCATTCGCTGTCCTTCTCGCCGACGACGTCATCGACAACACGGTTCCCGCCCTCAAGCAGATGGTTAATGTGTTCAACGAGAAACAATGCAGCGTGATCGCCGCCCAGGTCGTCGAGGGCAAAATGATCTCTTCTTACGGCGTCTTCGACGCTCAGCCTGTCAGCGGATTCAACGGCCGCCTTTTCGAAATCCGAAACATGGTCGAGAAGCCGAAGCCCGAAGAAGCTCCTTCCAATCTCGCCATCATCGGCCGCTACATCCTGACTCCTGCCATCTTCGATTGCCTCGCGAAAACTCCCACCGGCGCTGGTGGAGAGCTCCAACTCACCGACGGCATGCGCATGCTGCTCAAGCAGGAAAAAATGTACGCCTACGTCTATGAAGGCCGCCGCTACGATACCGGCGACAAACTCGGCTTTTTGAAAGCCACGGTCGAATTCGCCCTCAAGCGCAGCGACCTCGGAGGCCCTTTCCGCGAATACCTCAAGGAACTCAAGCTCTGAGGCTAATCTTGCTGAAAAGGGTGTAAGTACCCGATCAATCAACTCGGTCTTGTTGTGATGTGTACTCGTCCGGGATACTCTCGTACTCACTCCCTGTTTTCAAATCTGAACCTCATGACCCACGGCCGGAGGGCACGCATGTAGATGGGCAAGCGCATTGAGCCCCGTTTGGATGTCCAGGTCCCGGTGCGCATCTTCGGCACCGATCGCACGGGCGCGGTCTTTTCCGAGAAAGTTGTCACCGTCAACATCAGCCGCCTCGGCGTGGAATTGGCCGAAGTTGAGGTGAAGCTCGCAGCCGACGAGATGATCGGCCTCAGCTACGGGAACAATCGCATGCATTTTCGCGTGAAATGGGTCGGCGCGCCCGACACGCCCAAAGCCGGGCACGTGGGATTACTCAGTACTGCACCCGAAAAGCAGTTGTGGGATTTTCCGCTTCCTGCGCCCGCCTCCGACAATCACCGGCCTGGGCTTATCGAGAAGCGCAAGCACGCCCGGTTTCGCTGTCAAAACGCGGTGGAGATTCACATCGAAAACGGCACTTCTTTTTGGGGAACTGTGGCTGATCTCAGCCTTGGCGGATGCTACGTCGAGATGCCGATCCCGTTGCAGCCAGGCATAAAACTCAAAGTAGGCATCTGGATCGGGCAAACCAAAGTGATGGCGGAAAGTGCAGTCGCCCACCGCACACCCGGCCTCGGCGTGGGCATCCGCTTCAACCAGATCTCGAATGAAGACCTCGATGCCATCAGTTTGTTCCTCAGCAAGCTAGCCCCCTTCGCCCGCAAACCCTTCCTGAGAGCAACCCCATAGCACGAGGGTGGGGATTTTGATTTCCTACAGTTGGAATCACCCAAAACGGGTGCCCCATTTCCGGCCGACTTCGCCGGAAGTGGGGACTTTCATTCCCATGTCATTCCGACTCCCGAGCGGAGCGAGGAAAGGAGGAATCTGCTTCTCGATCCAGCGGGCGGGTGCCCCATTTCCGGCCGATTTTGCCGGAAGTGGGGACTCTTCATTCCCTTGTCATTCCGACGCCCCGAGCAGGGCGAGGAAAGGAGGAATCTGCTCCTCGAATCCAGCGGGCGGGTGCCCCATTTCCGGCCGATTTTGCCGGAAGTGGGGATTTTCATTCTCTTGTCATTCCGACGCCCGAGCGCAGCGAGGAAAGGAGGAATCTGCTCCTCGATCCAGCGGGCGGGTGCCCCATTTCCGGCCGATTTTGCCGGAAGTGGGGATTTTCATTCTCTTGTCATTCCGACGCCCGAGCGCAGCGAGGAAAGGAGGAATCTGCTCCTCGAATCCAGCAGGCGGGTGCTCCATTCTAACGTCGCGCACTTTGCGACGTTAGAAAGGGATTTCGTCCTCTATTGTTTCTCCTTCAGCTTCTTCGACTTCTCTTCCACTCCGCGAGCCAGCTTCTCCTTATGCGCATGGAGTTTCTTCGCCATTGAAGCGTCCGCGAGCGCAATCATTTGCGCCGCCAGAATCCCTGCATTGGTTGCTCCCGGTTTCCCGATCGCAACCGTTGCCACCGGAATTCCCGCCGGCATCTGCACGGTGGAAAGCAACGAATCCATCCCGTTCAGCGATGTCGACGGTATCGGCACCCCGATCACCGGCAAAATCGTATGCGCCGCGATCACGCCTGCCAGGTGCGCCGCTCCGCCCGCTCCCGCAATAATCACCCGAATCCCGCGATCGGCAGCCTTCTTTGCGAAATCCGCCGAACGGTCGGGCGACCGGTGAGCCGACGTCACATCAATCTCATACGCGATCCCGAAATCGTCGAGAGCCTTCCCCGCCTCCCGCATGATCTCCAAATCCGAATCACTTCCCATCACAATCGAAACCAGTGGATTGCTCATTGCACCTTCCCTCAAAAGTATGTCTGATTGCTTGTCATCCCGAGCGGATTAAAACTTTAAGGCGGGTGGCCCATTCTAACGTCGCGCACTTTGCGACGTTAGAGTGGGGATTCTTATCTCTTCAGCGCCCGCGCCGCAATATCCTTCCGGTAGTGCGCCCCGTCAAACGTGATCTTCGCACAAGCCTCGTACGCTCGATCGACGGCGGTCTGTAAGTCCGCACCCCGCGCCGTCACTCCGAGTACTCGTCCTCCCGCGGTGTAATACACGCCGTCGCGCTTTGACGTCCCGGCATGAAACACTTTCACTCCCGGCACTTGATCGGCTTCAACAAGCCCATCAATCCTTTTCCCCATCTCAAACGTTCCCGGATATCCTCCCGACGACATCACCACGCACACCGACGGATCCTCCGACCACTTGAAGTCTCCTTCACTCACACGGCCTTCGATCGACGCCTCCAGCGCATCGAGCAGATCGCTCTCCAGCCGCATTAGGATCGGTTGCGTCTCCGGATCTCCGAACCTGCAGTTAAACTCCAGCACCATCGGACCGCGCGCGGTCATCATCAGCCCGCAGTAGAGTACACCTTTAAACTCAGCCCCCTCAGCTTTCATTCCCGCCACCACTGGACGCGCAATGTGATTCACCAGCCAATCGCGCATCCCAGCATCGACCAACTCTGCGGTCGAATACGCTCCCATGCCTCCGGTGTTCGGACCCGTATCGCCGTCGCCGACTCGCTTATGATCTTGCGCCGCGACCAGCGGAGCCACTCGCTCTCCATCGCTGAACAGCAAGAACGAAAGCTCGTCGCCCTTCAAGCACTCTTCCAGAATCACCCGCGCGCCCGCATCTCCCAGCATGCGCCCGCTGAGCATTTCCGCCGCCACACTGGCCGCCTCTTCTTTACTCTTCGCAATCACCACTCCCTTGCCCGCCGCCAGTCCGTCAGCTTTGACGACTACCGGAAGATGAAAGTGCCCCAGCGCATCCCGTACCTGCTCGATCGAATCACAAATCGCAAATGGAGCTGTGGGGATGTGATGTCGCTGCAGAAATTCCTTGGCGAAGCTCTTACTCGACTCCAACTGCGCGGCGGCGCGCGTCGGACCAAACACCGGCCACTCGCGCCGATTGAACTCATCCACCACACCGAGCGTCAACGGCAACTCCGGCCCAACTACCGTAAGATCCGGCTGCAGGCGTACCGCCAGTTCCGTGATCGCGTCCAGACTCTTCAGGTCTCCCGGCAGGCACTCCGCTTCATCGGCAATCCCGCCAGTGCCCGGCGCGCAATAAAGCTTCGAAATGCGCGGCGAGTGCCGCAGCTTCCAGACCAGCGCGTGCTCGCGCCCGCCACCACCTAAGACAAGAACTTTCATATTTTTCAGAGCAAATCAGGTTAGGGGTTGAAGAGGAAAGCTGTCAAACACGCAAAGTTGGCTGCGACAACAAAAGATGCTGCGTCATCCGGAGCGGAGCCGCTTTTCAGGCGGAGCGAAGGACCTCGCGCGGGCCAATGATGCTTTTGAAAACGCCGTTCGCAGGGTCGCAACCCTCATTCGCTGGCGAGGCCGTCACTTCAAATAAGCCCGTACCAGCGAAATCAGATCCTCCGTCAACTCTTCCGGAGAATCAGGCCCGCGCTCCGGATGCGTAATATGCAGCCGGATATGGTCTTCAAGAATTTCCGCCATCAGGCTGTTCACTCCGCCGCGAATTGCCGCTAACAGCATCAGGATATCCGCGCATTCGTCTCCGTCCGCGACCGCGCGTTCCACGGCCCCGATCTGTCCTCCCAGCCGCTTGATGCGCGAAAACAGCTTTTGCTTCTCTTTCGAGATTTCCGTCAATTTATCTTTCATGAGGTTGGTCCATGTTCCGCATTTTCCCCTTGAATATACCCTAGGGGGGTATGATATAAGAAAAATTAAGGCGGAGCAAAATTTCTCGCTGGGGCCCGGGTGTTTGAACGATGTGGAAGCAGGTGGATGCGGATGCGATAGCTCGACTTCGTCCTTTCGATTCACCTCTGCTTTTCTACTCCGGCCTGTCGAAGTAACATTCCTGTAACCCAAGCGGTGTAGCGTGAATAGGCTCGCCTGTTGGTTTTGACGGAATTTGACTGCCGCCCCGGCCTCGGGGCGCGAGGTTTTCTGTTTGCCGAGTGATTAAGTTAACTATAGTTAACTGTGATAAATGTATTATAGTTAAGCATCAAACGGAGACAGCAGTGCCACACCTTTGAAACAGATTACATTGAGGCCATCGAATTGCACCTGAAGTTCTTCAACTCGAAAAGGAGTCAATCCCCGGGCCTCAGCTTCCCGCTCGCTCTCATTTTGGTATTTGTCCACGCATTTCCTGCCCACGGTCAACAACCCGCATCCGAGTCGGCGCAACCGGCGCAAGCCACGCCCAAAGTCGACGCTGCCGCGACCACCGATCTCCCCGATCCGCCGGCGGATGACGCGACCGAGACTATGCTCCCGCACTTCAAGAGCACTCGATTCTGGCTCTCCGGTCAGGCAAACTTCATCTTCCAGACGCATCCCGATTTCCCCGCTCTCTACAGTGGTACGCACAGTCTCGGCCCAAACTACGAGAAGGCTACATCGCGCGTCATGACGCTCTACACCGGCGTTCGCCTGAACGACTCCACCGAACTCCTGGTGGATATTGAAGAGGCCGGAGGCTCCGCCCTTAGCCTCGGATTCGGTCTCGCCGGAAACACCGATCTCGATATCGTCCGCAATCCGTTGCTCAGCAAGGCTCCTTATCTCGGGCGCGCAATGTTCCACACAGTCTTCGCGCTCAGCGACGACAAAGTCGAAAATCAGCGCAACGCCTTCTCGCTCTTCGAAGAACTTCCGCGCCGCCGCCTCGAATTCCGCTTCGGCAAATTTAGTATGCCGGACTTTTTCGATGTTAATTCGGTCGGCTCGGACACGCATCTTCAGTTCATCAATTGGACCACCGACAACAACGGCGCCTGGGATTACGCCGCCGACACGCGCGGCTACACCGTCGGCGCCGTCCTCGACTTCGAAGACCGCAACTGGGGATTCCGTTTCGCCGAAGGCTTGATGCCCAAGGTCGCGAACGGGATCGATCTTGTCTGGAAGCCATGGCAGGTCCACGCTGAAAATTTCGAATACGAATTTCGCCGCGGCATCATCCCGAAAAAATCCGGCGTCGTCCGCGTTCTCGCCTATACCAACTCCGCCAACATGGGCATCTATCGCGATCAGGTCATCAAGGCCGCCGAAGACGGCACGAAGCCCGACATCACCGACCACCCGTGGAATGTCACGAGGAAGTTCGGATTCGGACTGAATATCGAACAGAATCTCTCGAAGTATCTGACCGCATTCGCCCGTGCTGGCTGGGACAACGGCAAGACGGAATCATTCGCCTACACGGAAGTGGATCAAACGATCGCGGAAGGTGTCGGCGCCAACGGAGCCTGGTGGCATCGCAAGCAGGACCGCGCCGGCATCGCGTTCGTCAGCAACGGAATCAAAAAGGATCATCAGAACTACCTTGCCGACGGAGGTCTCGGCTTCCTCCTTGGCGACGGGCATCTCCGTTATGGCCGCGAAAACATCCTCGAATTGTATTACACGCTTCACGTCTGGCGCGGAATTTACGTCGCTCCGGGAGTGCAACACATCAATGATCCGGGCTACAACCGCGACCGCGGACCTGTCGTGGTTCCGTCCTTCCGGGCGCACGTAGAGTTTTAAGAACAGTGAATAGTGGCTAGTGATTAGTGGTCGGCTTTTTACGTTTATGACTACTCACCAGTCACTTCTCACTATTCACTGCCTTTCCTACTTAGCTGTACTGTACTGGCGAATCAAGTCGTAGCACTCGCACGCTGAACTTTCCAGCTTCTTCCGATTCAGCACTCGTACTGCGCCGTGCGTGTATTCGATAATGCGTTTTTTCTGCAGCGCTCCCGCGGCCAGACTCACGCTCGGACGATCCGTCCCGAGCATGGTGGCGAGAAAGTCGTGTGTTATGCGCAAGAGTCCGGACCCAACCCGATCCTGCGTCAGCAGCAGCCATCGCGCGAGGCGCTGGTCCAGGTCATGCAACCGGTTGCAGCCCGCTGTCTGGGCGACCTGCAATCCGTGAATCGCGGCCCGCTGGTTCAAAATCTCCCGCAGCCGCGGACCCGACTTCAACGCCGTCTCCAAATGGTCGATGCTTAATCGGAATCCTTCTCCACTAATCTGCATAATCGCCTGGTGCGGAGTGCGATGCAGTCCTGCCGCAGCCGACACCGGGGCAAATCCTTCATTTCCGACCACCCCGACTTCCACGGTTTCTCCTTCCCGCGTCGTAAAGACCAGCGAAATCATGCCTGAGTTCAGAAAGTAGACCGACTCCACCTTCTGGCGCGCTTCGTGCAAAATGGTGCGCTGAGGCAGCTCGGTAAGCTGCAAATGTTCACGAATCCCGTTGAACTCTTCGTCGGGAATGGCCAGTAGGATGGAGTTCCTAACCGACTTGCCTTCAAAGTTCGTGCGCTCTCCCGCCTGCACCAACTGCTGCGGCTCCAGATTCGGCCCACCATCATTTTTTCTTGCTTTCCGCACCGTACCCTCCGCGCATCCTAAAGATTCCTTTTTCGCTGGATGAGATGCCGCAAAGCGGGTGAAAAGACGTGCAACCGGTTTTGTAGGAAGGGCGTCTAAAACGCCGTAAAAGGATACAGACTTCCCTGTATTTCACGGCCCCAAATGGCCGTGCGTTAATTTGTAGGGCATCGAACAATCGCGAGAAAGAGAAGGGAGCGGGGCGCGACCGTTCAAGTATTGGGCCTACTTGCATGCCGCCTCGAATCCTGATCGCGGACGATAACCCGGTGGTCCGGACCACGCTCCGCCACCTGCTCGAAAGTCTGCAAGCATGCGAGATCCTGGAAGCCGAGGACGGGGAGGAAGCCGTTGCCCGAGCCTTGGAGCTTCATCCGGATCTCACCATCCTCGATCTGGCTATGCCCCGCGTCGATGGCCTCAACGCAGCGCGAAAGATTTCCCAGACGCTGCCCGCCATGCCGATCGTCATGTACACCATGCACTGGTCTCCTCACCTTGAAGTGGAGGCCATGAAGTACGGCGTGCGCAAGCTGATCCTGAAAACGCGGAGCAGCGTTTTGGTTTCTACTGTCCAGGAGCTTCTGGCTGCGCGAGCCTCCGCGCCCCAGCCCTCACCCAACGTCTTGCCTCCCGTTTCGCTCGAAGGCGCACCGCCCGTCGAGCCGGCTTCACCCCCGCCAGCCGATACATCCTCCGCTGCTAGCCCCGAGACTCTGGAGGCTAACGCGCCGGATGATCCTCCTCCTGACCCGAACGCGGCCTGATTCTTCGGGGAAACAGCCTGAACTCGGAATTTGAGAAAAATCTTGTCAATAGGCAGAAATTACTCGATTTGCCCTAACTCGCTGAAAACATTTGAAATATAAAGTGCGAAACCCTTGCCGGTTTACCCCCGCCATTTTGATATTCTGGATATAGAGAGCAAATTTTAGGAAAACGAAGGCGCGGCCTATGGGTCGCGCCTTTTTTATTGGGACGAATCGGGGCGTATGAAGACGAAAGAATGGGAGCGTTTCAAAACTTTCAAGGAGCGCGGAGAATGGGTCGAATTGCTATTCATGGCCGCCGCCGCTCTGCACGGATACCACGTACTCAAACCCTGGGGAGAGTCTTTTGAATACGACGTTGCCATCGAACATGGCGGCGGCCTGACCCGGGTGCAGGTTAAATCAAGCTCGGTGCGGAACGGTGCCGGGTATGTTTGCCAGTTTCTCCGTAATCACGAAACTGAAAGCCCTTATAGTCTGAAGGAAGTCGACATCTTCGCGGCATATGTCATTCCAGTGGCCACGTGGTACCTGATCCCTGCAGCTGTAATCCTTAAGCCGACTCCTAAGAGCGGATTAACTTTTTATCCAATCGCCTCTCTACGGTCCGACCGCTGCCGATACGAAGGTTTTCGCGAAGCGTGGGGATTGCTGGGAAAAGATAGCGGCGAGCTAGCCCGCATCGCCAGGCACCATTGACTCTCCGGCACAAAGCCCGGGTGCCCCACTTCCGGCCGATTTTGCCGGATGCGGGTTCTTCTTCCGGTAAATACGGATCTGGGAAACAACGAAGATTGATTTGAACCGATGCCAGCGCACGTCGCTAAAAAGCTCGGCATCAATGGACGGCGACGGCCCTCTCAAAACTATCCACGAAGCGTGGAAGAACGGCCCTTCAAGGGCCGCGTAAAGGGCTGTTCGACAGAATATAAGGGCTTTAGCCCCTGTGCCAGGTCGATGCAAGCACTGCATTCTAGCCGCGCAGCGGCGGCATGAGATAGCCCCGGACGTAAGTCCGGGGTAGGTCACAGCGTGCGGATAGCCGGGCCCCCATTTCCGGCCGACGTTGCCGGAAGTGGGGGTTTCCATCCCGATAAGTGCAGTTCTGGGAATCAAAACGCAGATTTCTTGAACTCTGTTACAGACAGGCATCTTTGACATCTATTAACGTTGATACATGCCGTGGAGCTTGAAGAGGTACTACGGAACAGGAGCGCTCCATTTCATCACAACAAGTTGTCACGAACGTGCACCGCTACTGGGTGCAGCGCGCCAGCGCGATTTGATCGTTCGAGTTCTCGAACAGATGAGGAATCGGTATCGATTTGTAGTGATCGGGTATGTCGTGATGCCGGAACATTTACATCTGCTGATTTCGGAACCGCTCGTTGGAAGTCCGTCAAGTGTCGTCCATGCCATCAAATTGGGATTCACGAACAGAATGTTGGGTTCCCATCGAGGAAATCCCCACTTCCGGCAACACCGGCCGGAAATGGGGCACCCGGTCCGGAATTTCGTCGACGACCACTATTGGATGAAACGCTTCTATGATTTCAATGTCTGGAGTCAGCGCAAGGAAATTGAAAAGCTGCGGTATATGCATCGCAACCCGGTTGTTCGAGGACTAGCGGAGCGTCCCGAGGATTGGGAGTGGAGCAGTTTTCGGGATTATTCTTCCGGGCAGAGCGGAATCGTGAAGATCAATGATTGGTCATGGTGGGAAGAGAAGATTCGATCATCGATTTCTTAAATGAAGCGCACGAAAATCCGATTTTTCTAGTCTTACGCGCCCACGGTTTGCGGCATGCTCGCCAACAACTGCCGCAATACGTACTGCAGAATGCCGCCATTAGCATAGTAGAGCGCTTCCTGCGGAGTATCGATACGCACGACCGCGTCGAACTCCGTCGTCTTGCCGCCCGACGTGGCACGAACTTTCACGGTGCGTCCCGCGGCGAAATGATCGACGACTTCGCGGATGCCGCTGATCTCGAACACTTCTTCGCCCGTCAGCTTGAGCGAGTCGGTGTTCTGTCCCGCCGGGAATTGCAGCGGCAGAACACCCATGCCGACCAGGTTCGAGCGGTGAATGCGTTCGTAGCTTTCGGCGATCACGGCGCGGACGCCCAGCAGGGCCGGGCCTTTTGCTGCCCAGTCTCGCGACGACCCCGATCCGTATTCTTTGCCGGCTAGAATCACGAGCGGCGTACCGTCGGCTCGATATTTGTCCGAGGCGTCGAAGATCGACATTTCGGTATTCGTCGGCAGGTGGCGCGTGAATCCGCCTTCGGTCTGGACAAGTTTGTTTCGCAGCCGCACGTTCGCAAAAGTTCCGCGGACCATCACTTCATGATTGCCGCGGCGCGATCCGTAGGAGTTGAAGTCCGCCGGCTTCACGCCATGCTCTTGCAAGTATTTTCCGGCCGGGCCGTCTTTCTTGATCGAGCCCGCGGGTGAGATGTGATCGGTGGTGACGCTGTCGCCGAGGACGGCCAGCACTCGCGCGCCGGTGATTTCCTGCACGGGCGTGGGCTTTATGGCCATGTCATCGAAGTAGGGAGCGCGCCGGATGTAGGTGGAATCCTGTTCCCACGCGTAGGTTTCGCCCTTGGGGACGGCGAGACCGCGCCAGCGCTCGTCTCCCTGAAAAACTTCGCTGTAAGACTTCGTAAACATTTCCGAAGTGATCGACTGTGCCATCGCTTCTTCGACTTCGCGCGAGGTCGGCCAGATGTCGGCGAGATACACGGGCTTTCCGTCTTTACCTTTGCCGAGCGGATCTTTGCGCAGGTCGGTGTCGATGCGTCCGGCAAGCGCGAAGGCGACGACCAGCGGCGGGGACATCAGATAATTCGCCCGCACTTCGGAATTGATGCGGCCCTCGAAGTTGCGGTTTCCCGAGAGTACCGAGGCGACCACCAACTCCTTGTCGTCGATGGCCTGCGAAACTTCCGTTGGGAGCGGGCCCGAGTTGCCGATACAAGTCGTGCAGCCGTAGCCGACGAGATGGAATTTCAACTTCTCGAGATAGGCGAGAAGCCCGGCCTTCTCTAGATAATCGCGGACGACTTTCGAGCCTGGTGCCAGCGACGTCTTCACGTACAGCGGAACAGTAAGACCTTTCTCAACCGCCTTCTTGGCGAGAAGTCCAGCGCCAATCAGCACAGAAGGATTCGAAGTGTTGGTACACGAAGTGATCGCTGCAATGACGACGCTGCCGTGCTTGAGCGAATCTTTGACTGAGACAGGAACATGCTCGTGAACGTTTGGGTCTTCCACACCAATGGCAGCCGGGCTTCCACCCTCCTGCTCCCAGTTCGCTTTGTTGGCGATCGCAGCGGGAGTAGCCGTCTTTGCCGCGGACTTCGGTTTGATCAGCGAAGGCAATGCTTTCTGAAAGGACTCCGCCGCTTGCGCCAATACCACGCGATCCTGCGGGCGCTTCGGCCCGGCGAGCGATGG
>Ga0209624_10000372_pt1 | contig 39734 bp, 28 predicted proteins | sample JacPinW_OM2H0_O1_FD_188565 | JGI IMG/M metagenome (GOLD analysis project Ga0209624, IMG submission 188565) | Forest soil microbial communities from Algoma, Ontario, Canada - Jack Pine, Ontario site 1_JW_OM2H0_O1 (SPAdes) (version 2) | ecosystem: Environmental > Terrestrial > Soil > Boreal...
CAGCTGCCTTAGTCGAGGCGCTCGAGCGGCACGGCATCCCATGCTGGATCGCGCCGCGGGATGTGAAGCCGGGCGCCCAGTATGCTGATGCCATCGTCCGTGCGATCAACGAGGCGAAGGCCGTGGTGCTGGTGCTCTCGGGGAGTGCTGTGAGCTCATCGCATGTGGCAAGGGAAGTCGAACGGGCGGCCTCCAAGCACAAGCCCATCATCGCGTTTCGGGAGCCATCCTCATCGAATGCCCGCCATTGTGGGCGCGGCTGATCGGGACGCGTGGCTTCGGGGTTCGGCCGAGGACGCTCGAGCGGTTTTGAAGCAATATCCAACTGACCTCATGGATGCGTGCGAGGTCAGCACGCGCGTGAATTCCGTGAAGAACAACGATCCTGGCCTCATCAACCCGGTGCAGACGCGCTCGGTTGCATGAGCACGAACGCACCGTACTCGTCGGAGTGCCCGAATTGCGGACACGAGCGCGTTCAGGGCGCTCTCTCGAGTGAGGAACTGCGCGAAATGCTCGAGACGGGCGCCGAAATTGACGCTACGCATCAGCTGTGACGAGCATTGGCTGATTTCGACCGAAGATCGCGCCGACATTGCGCGCGGCTTGGAACGCGCGGGCAAGCCGCAATAGTCTGCCTTCAAATTTCCGAATTGGTCTGTCAGACGGTCCCGTGCTGCTGTACCGCAGGATCGTCGGGATTTGACCCTGAGCGGCCGTCCACCACCCTCTGCTTTCGGGCACTGAGACGCAAAGTGCTAACCTGAGGACAACCCCCTAGTCTGAGCGTTCTTCGCAGGAGTTGCCAATGATTAAAGGAAGCTGTCTCTGCGGTGGCGTCAAGTTCGAGGCCGAAAGGCCACTGGCTCCGCCTTCGCAGCAGGCTTGCGAGTGCGCGGCGAAGATCTCCGCATAGTTCAAGGACAAGAACTCATCAAGACATTTGAGGCGCCAATCATTGACGCCCCGCCGCCCTATACGAATCGCTTCTGTGGTCGTTGCCGCTCACCCGTACCGGTGCCGTCGGACGACGCATCGTGGCTTGAGGTTCCGGCGGGCGCCCTTGATGATGATCCGAAGATACGACCAGACAAACACATCTATATAGACTTCAAATCGCCCTGGTACAGCGTCGGTGACGGTTTACCACAAATGACAAAGAGCCAAATTCAGGCATATCGCAGGGCTGTGGTGTGAGTGCCGGCAAAGAGATTCCCTTTAGGCCACTCTTGACCCTCTCCTGCCGGAGGCGAGCGGCAGGTATCGGCGGATACAACCCGCCTTGTTATCCGGAATCGCCCTTCGACTCGCCTAGTTGTTGCACAAACGTTAAGTTTTGCGACAGGCCGTTTTGGGCGAAACTGGCGCGAGGCCTGCGATTGAGCGGGTTTGCCCCTTCTCGAGCAACACCGCTTTGGGGACAAGCGCGCTCGTTTCCCAATCGACGGCTGGCTTACCCTGCCTCTGCCGGCGGGGTCGGGTTAAGCTACTCACGACGCGCCAAGATCGCGGCGACAATTTTGGCTTGAGGTCCGACAAGAATGGCCGACGTCTTCGTTTCCTACGCTCGCAGCGACAAGCCGCGTGTCGCGCCGCTCGTGGCCGCCATCGAGTCGAAGGGCTGGACGGTCTGGTGGGACCCGGAGATCTTTCCCGGCCAGGAATTCGACCGCCGGATCGCCGCAGAACTCAAGATCGCTGCCGCCGTCCTGGTGGTCTGGACTCCAAATTCGGTGGAGTCCCGCTGGGTGCGTGGTGAGGCGCGCGAAGGCGCTGAGCGCGGCATCCTCGTCCCCATTCGCTTCGAGCGCGCCGACCTGCCGATCGATGTACGCACACTTCACACGACCGACTTCGACGACTGGGGCGACGATCCGCGGAGTCCTCAGGCACAGGAAGTGATGCGCGCACTCGGCACCATGATTGCCCGGCAGCCAGCCGCCCAATCCGCGACGGCGATTTCCGCTTCGGGCCCGTCCACCTTCGCCCACGGGTCCGCGCGCTCCGCGATTTGCGTACTGCCCTTTGCCAACATGAGCGGCGATCCGGAACAGGAGTATTTCAGCGACGGAATCACTGAGGACATCATCACGGACCTCAGCAAGGTCTCGGCGCTGGCGGTGACGTCGCGTAACAGCGCCTTTGTATTCAAGGGCAAGCACGTCGACGTGCTGAAAGTTGCACGTGAACTCAAGGTTACTCATGTCCTGGAGGGCAGTGTGCGCAAAGCCGGTGGTCGTGTCCGGATCAGCGCCCAGCTGGTGGACGGGTCAAGCAATGACCATGTCTGGGCCGAGCGTTACGATCGCGACCTCGACAACATCTTCGCACTGCAGGACGAAATCTCGGCAGCGATCGTTCAGGCGCTGAAACTCAGGCTCCTGCCCGAAGAGAAAAAAGCTATCGCACAGCGCGGTACGGAAAATGTCGAGGCTTACGATCTCTACCTCATGGCGCGACAGCTCTACGTTACCTGCACTGACGGCGACGCTCGGCGCGCCGAAGCGATCATCCGATTGTGCCTCCGGGCTACCGAAATCGACCTTGCCTATGCGCGCGCCTGGGCACTCATGGCCGTTGCGCAAATGATTCTACGGTTCACCCTCGGAAAAGGAGGCGATGACGGCTTGATGGCTGCCGAACGGGCGCTCACACTGGACGCCAACCTCGCTGAGGCCCATGCCGTGAGAGCCAGAATCCTGGCAGATAAAGACCGTCATGATGAGGCGTCGGTCGAAATCGAGATCGCCCTCGATCTGGACGCCGCGTCTTACGAGGTCAACAGAGCAGCTGCATATTTGAGCTACCGACAGCACCGGTTCGACGACGCCATACGCTACTTTGACAAGGCGGCGTCTCTCATAGAGACGGACATCAATTCGGCTGGCATGTTGCTGTCCTGTTATGTCGCGGTCGGAGATCCCCAAGCCGCCCGGCGGGCCGCGCAAATTGTGCTCTCACGAGCCGAAAAAGTTCTGACACGGGACCCAGCCAATGTGGTGGTCATGGCCTATAGCGCTTATGCCCTTGCCGCCCTGGGGGAGGCGGAACGCGCCAAGGAGCGGATGAACCGCGCGATGCTGATTGAGCCCGACAATTGGAATATGCGCTACAACTTTGCCTGCGCGCTTATGATTCATCTGCAAGACTCAGACGCCGCGATGGATATGCTCGGTCCGGTACTGGAAAAGGTGGCAGTGGGATTCCTCAGCCACGCAAGGGCCGATCCAGACTTCATTTCTCTCCGCGAAAATCCGCGCTTCAAGGCCATGATCGCAGCCGCCGAGGCACGCCTCGCGGCGGAGAATAGTGGCGCCTCCTCATCGCCGGCTTAGCGCCAAGCTCGACCGGTGCCGGCGCAATCTCATGCTGCGCCCGGACCGGTCGATCACATCTGTGCATAATTCAGGTAGCGCAGTTGTCGCGAACGGCCGTTTCCGGGGAACCAATTCGCGCAGATGGAGGTCCGGTTTTGGCCGATCTGAGCCGGTCGCACCGTAGCCGCGAGCCAATGAGTCCTATTGACCCGAAGTTGCCGTCGGCGACAGGCAGCTTCCGGGCATCAATCAGCTCGGATGCTTCGGCGCCGCGTCGCGCGAGAGCGATCTGTGTTGCCACCCGGCGAAAGCCCGCGTGGCCGTGCAGCGCGCACTGAAGATCGATCCGGATCTTGCTTACGCCCATCGAACGCTCGGTGTTCTTCTTTTTAAGCTCGATTGGAACTGGGTCGCCGCCAATGCGGAGTTCGAACTAGCGAGGGAACTCGACCCGCCGGGTGTTCACTTGTCGGCGAATTTTGCCAGGATGGCAACGATCTTCGGCCGGTTTGATGAAGCGATCGGACTGTATCGGCAGGTCATCTCCCAGGATCCACTGGAGATCAACGCACCGTACCAATTGAGTTACGCCTTGCTCGTTGCAGGTCACCTGCAGGAGTCTGCGGATTCCTGGCGAGCGATGGTAGAGCCGGCGCCGGGTAGCAAGTACCTGTACGCGGTGACTTTGTCGTACCTAGGCTGGAACGACCAAGCGCTGCAGGAGGCACAGAAGGAGACTCACGAAGGACTAAAACTGCAGGCCCTTTCGATCGTCAACTGGACGTTAGGCCGGCGCGCCGATTCCGATGCAGCGCTCAAGGAACTGACGGACCGATTCTCCAGCGCTCTGCCGACCAATATCGCGATGGTGCACGCGTGTCGCGGTGAAATCGATCCAGCGTTTGACTGGCTTGAACGCAGCTACCAGCTACACGATTGCGTCATGACCGTAATCAAGGTCACACCGATGCTGCGCAACCTGCATCCCGACCCCAGGTACAAGGAACTGCTGGTCAGGATGAAGCTTGACGGCATCGGACCCGGACTCCTTCACTAAAGGTCGGCTGTTGCGATTTGGCTATTCGTGCTCTTGTGCGGCTAGACCGCGATCTTCGGCGGCGAATTCAAACCACACGAGAATATGGTCGGTGGAACGGCCATTTCGGCCGGACACTTCTGTATGGCCTGGCGGCGTTACGCCTTTTGCTCGGGAATCGGCTGGCGCTTGTGCCACTCGGTGGCTTGCTCGTACGCACGGGCTAGACGGAGAACCGTTCCTTCATCGCCCGGAGCGCCAGTGATTTGCATGCCGATAGGCAGGCCAGACTGCGTGAATCCACAGGGCACGGAGATCGTCGGCGTCCCAAACATGTCGAACGGCCGGGTGTTGTGAAGCATGCGAACTTCCTTCGGTCGCATCGTAGTGGGGTCCGATTGCAGATCGGCGATCACAAAGGGCGGTACGGAAGTAGTCGGGGTGATCAACAGATCCACGCCACCAAATCCTCGTGACACGGAGCGGCGAAGCTGTTCCATCTGGCGCCGACTCTGAATATAGGTTGGAGTCGTGATCTTGGCCCCGGCCAGAATTCTCTCAAGGGTAGGCCTCTGATAAAGCTCTGGACTCTTGGCAACGTAGTCCTGATGGTACGCGTAGGCTTCCGCCTGCAAGATGGCAATGCACGGATCCATTACTGAGGTGTAGGTGCGGTCTGTCGTCAGCGGCGCGATGTCGAGCCGAGCGCCGGTCAGGGTCTTTAGGACAGACAGAGCCGCCTCGATGGCGGTCTGAATGTCGGGATCAAGCCCTTCGAAGAAGAAGTCGCGCGGGGTGCCAACCCGCAGTGACGATGTCGCGGACCGCATGGCCGCCGCGTAATCCGGGACCCTCGTATCGAGGCTACTGCTGTCCCGCGGGTCGTAGCCGGCCAAGACTTGGAGCATCAAAGCAGCGTCCACCGTCGTGCGCGTCAAGGGACCCAGATGGTCGAGTGACCAGGACAAGGGAATTGCTCCTGCCGTGCTCACGCGCCCGTAGGTTGGCTTGAGTCCGACGATGCCGCAGTAAGCCGCCGGTTCGCGGATGGAACCGCCGGTGTCGGAGCCGATTGCGCCGTAGCAGAGGTGCGCCGCAACAGCGGCCGCGGATCCTCCAGAGGAACCGCCCGGACTATGAGCAACGTTCCAGGGATTGCGAACGGGACCGAAAAAGCTGACCGCCGAGCTGCCGCCATAAGCGAACTCGTGCATGTTGAGCTTGCCGAGGAACACGGCCCCAGCCGCCTTGAGCCGCCGCACGACCTCCGCGTCCTCTGCGGGAACGCGATCCTTGAATAACTCGCTCCCTGCCGTCGTACGCACGCCAGCGGTATCGACCAGGTCCTTCAAAGCGATCGGGATGCCATGCAGGGCGCCCCGCCAACGGTGTTGTTGAATGTCGGCCTCGGCCTGACGCGCCTCGGCCAGCGCGGACTCCGCCGTCACCGTGATGAAGGCGTTCAGCTGCGGATTGAGCCGCTCTATGCGGCTTAGACACGCCCGAGTCAGCTCGACCGGTGAGACTTTCCTCGTTTTTATGAGAGCGGACGCGCTCTCAATGTTCAGAAACGCGAGCGCCTCCGAAGATGGCGCCAATCTCGAGTCCGCGCTCGTATTCGCGGTTTCCTTCGCGCTAGCTTGCGATCCCATTATCGCTCCTACCACGGTGGCCAACGACGCGTCGAGAAATGTTCTACGTGTAAAGACTGTGCCACCCTCGGGCACCGTCATAACTGGCGAAGCCCGCGCCACGGACCTGCGTGACTTGGTCATTGCCATGCTCCCTTTTGCAAGCTGCTCGGGCGCTTCTCCCGAGATTCCCAGCCCTAGAAGCGAATTGTGAGAGACAGAATGCGCCGAGGGCATCTCGCCCGCAACTTGCCTACCATCGTCCGCATTTCTTTGGTCTGCTGCCCGTACAAGATGGGCGAATCGGCCCGTCGCGACCGGCCGCTATCGAGCAAGCATTCTGAACCTCTGTAGGTCCGCAATTGGCCCGGGAACTGCCAAATTAGGCTCCCGAAACCGGACTGTCAGTGCCAAACCCCGAGAGCGATCGGACAGGGTCGCTTGTTGGACCCTATGCTGACCCTCGAGACTGCCCGCTTCAGTTTATTAATTATACAAGACTGGCGCTGGCATCTGATATCCGCCCGTCAGGGCGCTGGATCGTGGATGGCTCCAACGAACAGCAGCGCGCCGCTGCGCCGGTCTTCGATCGCACAGAAAAATGGCCGGTCGACGATCATCTGAAACGGTTGCTCCGAGTGCGCGACCGCGGCGGCCCTTATACCGGTCGTCGTAACTGCCGCGGCTTCGGAGCCTTCCTCGTCCACCTTCCAGTAGGTCGATTGAAGCACCGACGAAATGAAGAAGCGCCCGGCCCGGGTTTGACCCGGTGCCGATGAGAACATCCCCGTCAATTGCGCACCATCCGGGTGGAAAGCGCGCGTCATACCCAGGGTTTGCAGCGGTTCATTCAAGCGATAATTGGATTTCAGCTCGAAGCGCGGCAGTTCAACTTTCCCGGAGCGCGGCGCATATTGCGCTTGCCAGGCCGTCCAATGCTCGAGTGTAAGCTGCGCTTCCAACGCGCCTAAGCTTGATGATTTCGCCGGCAAGAATACCTCCATGACAAGATCCCCCTCGCCGAACGACAGGCGGATCGCCTGCATCTGCGGAGTTTCGAAGTAGTCGAAGCGTCCCGACTGCGCCATGCGCGGAACTTGTTTGACGGAGCCGCCGGCGAGCGCAAAGTCGCGTTGCTGCGTCTGCGCCTTGTCAAAATTGTGTGTCCATTGCCCCTTGAAATATACCGCGTTGAGGAGCAGCGCGAGATCGGCTGGGTTGATCCGGTCGATTACCTGGGAGATCCTGCCCTGCGTTTCTTTGGACGCCCAGCTGTTGATCTGAGTCGTCGCACGCGGGTTAGAAAAATCAAGATCAGTCATTTCGGCGTCGTACCACGCTTGCGTCTGCTTTACGTAAGCGGACCGAAGCGTCGCGCGACGACTGTCGACCCACATCGAATCCGCCACTGACAACGTGATGTTCTTGGCTGGTGTGCGTATGACTTTGATCAGCTGCGCGTTGGCCGTGTTGATTGCACCGAGTTCCGACCCACTGAGCGACAGCGCGGCCAGCATCTCCTGTTTTGTTTGATCGCCTGCGCCGTTGAGCACCATCGACAGATTCAGCGCTGCACTTACCGGCGAGAGAACGACGTTGCCGCCCGGGATTGTCTTTTGTACCGCGTTGAGTAAGCGGAAGCCGAACGCGTTGTCCGCAGCAACCACATCGACTGATGGCGATGGCAGCGCCGGGTGTATGGCTGCGGCACCGAACAAGGTCGCAGCGACGAACATGGCGAGCAGTTCGTGTTTGCGGTGCATGGTACCTCCTGTCAGTCGGTGGCCGGCACTTGCTGGTTCGTACTGGCACGTGCCAGCTGATTGATCAAACCGACTCCGGCAGGACTACCCCAACCGGTCACCAGATCGAAGCCGGGGACGGCGTTGAAGCCGCTGCCGTCGCCCGCGGTGGGTGGATTGCTGCCGCTGGTAATGTCGTGGAAAGCGCTGGAGTAGCTCGAGCTGATGCCCAGGTTGTAGAGTGCGGGATTGATGAATCCCACAGTGCCTTTTCCGTTCGCCACGGACTGCTGATTGACCAGGGCCAAGAAACCCGCCCAGCGTGGTGCGGCAAAGCTCGTGCCGCCGTAGCCGGTCTCGAAACTGCCATTGATCACAGTGGGATTGTCGAAATTCGCTTCCGCCGCCACATCGGGAGAGTTGCGCAGGGTTGTCGAGCCCAGATTCGACGAATTGATTACGCCCGTGAGTTGCTGCCAGCTGGGAATCGGTGTGCCGCTGACATAGCCACCGCCGCTTTGCGGCCACGCGGTTTCTGCTGACCATGCCCCACCGGGACCGGTCGTCGTCAACTCGGTGCCACCGACCTCGGTGATGTACGGATCTACTGCGGGGAAGTCATAGGTCGAGCTATTGAACTCGCCGTCGTCGCCGCTGGCACTGACGAACGACTGGCCTTGTGCTGCAAACTCCTGAAATATCGGGTCGTCACTCGCGGCATCGGCCGGATTCCAGCCCCAGGAGGAACTGAGCACCTTGGCAACATTGTCGGTCGCCATTTGATTGAGAATCTCGGTGTTGCTCGAGCCTTCATAGAAAACAATTTGCGTGATTCCCGGGGCCATGCCGATCGCATTCACGATATCGAGCACCTGCTCGCCGTCATCACAGGTGGAATTCGTGGGTGAACTCACCGCGGTGCAGGCACCGCTGAATCCGCCGACCAGGACATTCTTGATAGGTACGCTTGAAGACATGCCAGTCTTCGAGTAGTAAAGCTGCACGTCGCTTGCCAGATATCCGTCAAACGAAAAGATGCCGATCGATTGGCCCGCGCCGGTGAGCGGACCACTGCCGTAGTAGGCCGCACGCATGTCGCTCGGCAGATACTCGCCGGACGGTCCGGAGCCGGTGAGGTTCGCCGCTGCTGTCTTGTGTCGCAGCATCGGACGCGGCAGAACATAGTTGTTCAGGCCGGTGATCTGCAGCAGCGGCACACGCAGTCCGGCGGCGGTGGGCTCGCGGTCCGGCGAATAAAAGGTTCGCGCTTCGGTCGGATGGCGATAATTGTTCACTCTTACATGGAAGGCCCGGTTGACTGTAGCCACCGAGCCCTCGACAGCGACCAAGCGCCGGTTTGGCGTCGTGGCCCTCACGCTGAGGCCGTTCGCCTTCGCCCAGGCGACCACCGTGTTGTAATCCCCCGCCGTCGGGCCAAAGCGCTCGGTGAACCCAGACACGCTGAGGTATCTGTGAAAGTTTGGACTCTTCGGGTCATAGAGGTCGCGCAATAACCGAGTCAGTTCGACCTGATTGCGCAGCGGTAGTTGGATGGCAAGTTTGAGGCGCTGCTGAAGGCCAACCGCACCCAACATGGGAGCTTTGCCGTTAACCACCGAGTCGGGACAACTTGACGACAGCATTGCACGTCCAGCGGCCACAGCGGGGATATTCGTCGAGGCCGTCGAGGCTGGGGGAGCGCTGCTGCAAGAGATGCTGCAAGAAATCAAGATGGCTAGATTGACGACCGAGGCAGCAACCTTGAGGTGATTCATAGTCGACTCCAGAGGCCCTGTATGGCCGCAAGACACCATTGTCCGGTAGGCGATCTCAAAGCTCGGAAATTCTCACCGCTCTCCGCCGCCCCCCTGGGGTTGACGTCACGGGTGCCTGGACTCCCATGCATCGTCCCCACCCCGTAGTTTAGTACTCGAACTGATACGCCACCCCAACGCTGCTTCCCGGATCGTTTTCCGGTGTCGTGCCCTGGGTCGTCGCCGTGCCATTCCCGAGTCGCGTCTGCAGCTTCAGGTGCTTGGTGAGATCGACGTCGACCTCCACCTGACTGAAACCGGTGGTGCTCTGCGTCGCACCGACGAACACGCGATTGGAGACGTAGCGGCCGGCCTCGACGGCCGCGCCGGTGCTCTGTGTGCCGGGGGCGGCACCGGGGTTGGTTGCGCCGCCTACCGAGAGTCGGTCCAGCCCTAAGGCCTTCTGCACCTTGGCGAGCGGGTTCGGTCCACTGCCACCGACGCCGCTGAGCGAGGCGAGCGCGACGCCGATCTGCGCGAGCTGCAATGCCGTCAGCTGTGAGGCGCTCTCGCCGAACAGCAGTCGCGCGAGAAGCTCGTCCTGTGGTAGCGGCGGACTGCTGCTGAGCTCGAACTGCGGCGCGTCGGCAAGTCCGGTGATATGCAAGGTCGCGACCCCATCGTTCGACTCGGCGGTGAAGTCCAGCGTCGGGTCGATCTTCTGTTTGAGCCCGGCGCCGTTGAAGCTCACTGTGCCCTTGGTGAAGATCAACTGGGTGCTCGCGAGCGTGAACGTGCCGCGGACCAGATCGAAGCCACCGCTGACGTGAGGGCTGGCGGTGGTTCCGTCGATGTGCAGATCGCCGCCAAGCTCGGCGTTGAGGCCGCGACCCTGCACGAGAACCTCCCGCGCGGCGTGCAGCTCGAGATCGAGGCCGATCACGAGGTTGTGCTCTGACGGCGGGGCTGGCGCCTGTCCCGGTCGACGGACGTCGAGTACCGCGATGTCGGGGGGCAGGGCGTTCGGAATGCCGACGACTGTGCGGTTCAGGTCGATCCTGCCCGACACCTCCATGCGCTCGCGCAAGGTGCCATGCAGCTTCAGAGCGCCGCTCAGATTAGAGGTGAGGAGGTCGCTCGTGATCGGTTGGGCGTTCTTCGCCGTCAGCTGCACATCGACCGGCATCTGCGGCTGCAGCACTCCGACGGTGCCCGTCATCGACAGCTCACCCGGCGATGCACGTGCGCTCAGACTCACGATTCTCAGCACGCCCTGGCTTGCGGCCAGGTGTGCCGTGATGTCGGACAGATGTGCTCCCTGGGCATAGTCGCGCAGGTCCCCGTGCGTCACATCGATGGTGCCTGCGACCTCGGGCGAGCGCGCGGTACCGCTCACGGTGGCATTGAGCGCGAGCGTGCCGGCGGCCCGCTCCCCGTGCGCCTCCAGCAGTGGATTCACTACGGCTGCATCGAGCTTGCCCGTGAGCTTCAGATTCAGGACGCCATCGGCGCTGAAGGGTGCCGTGCCGGTGAGCGCCAGCTGCGATGAGCCGCCTGCGCTCAGGCGCGCATCGAGCTGCGCGGCGCCTGCTGTCAGTCGCACCCGGGCCTGCACGTTGAGGGCCGCCAGGTCGCGCACCTTGCTATTGGCAAGACGCACAGCCGTCGCATTGAGGGTGACAAGGCCCGTCGGTGCGGAGGAAGTTCCCTGCAGCTGTGCGTGCGCTTCGAGCGTACCCTGGGCGAGGAGGTTGGGAACGAATGCGTTCACCAGAGCTGCATCAACCTGATCCACCGAGGCACGCAGGTCGAGTTCCGGCGAGATGCTGCCGTCGAGCTCGATGGTGCTTCGCTGCGCGCCGAGTCTCAACCCGCGGATCGCAAATCCTGCGGCGAAGCTCAGTCGCGCGGGTGACAGCAGCCGCACCGACTGGCCGTGATAGTGCAGCTGAGCCTGCTGCACGCCGAGCTCGCGGGCGGCGAAGTTGAGCCGCGCGCTGCTGTCGAGGCTCGCCGGCTCACCGCCCACGTCGGGCGATTGCACCGCGAGTTGCAGCGCGAGGGCGTCGCTCGGCCCGGAGGCGGTCAGCCGCGCGTTGGCAGAGACCCCGTCTGCGACGATATTTCGAGCCTCGAGCCGCGCCTGCGCATAGGTGCGGCCCGCGGCCGGGCGCAGCGCCAGATCCCCTGCGATGCTGCCCTCGATCCTGATGCCGAGCAGCGGCTGCAGGTCCGCCAGCTGAGCCACACGCAGGCGCACGCTGCCGTGTCCCGATGCTAGGTTCGCGCCGCTCGTCAGATCACCTTCCAGGATGGCGCTCTTCCACTGCGAGCGCTGCACTACCAGGTGCAACGCATCGCCGGCATCGCGCTCGAGCGAAGCCGCGAGCTGCAGCGGCGCGCCGGCGAAGCGTCCTTGCGCCTGCAGTGTGGCGCTCACTCGCGATGGCAGGCCGCGCGCCTTGATGCTCGCCTCGATCGTCTCGCGCGGCGAACCCCGCACCGACAGGCTCGACGTTAATTGCAACTGGGCCGTCAGCGAGCGGAGCGGGCCGCCGATTTCGCCGTTGAGCTTCAAAGTACCCGCGAGCGCCGGTGACAGCACGGCGAGATTCGCGAGGTCGGCTTCATAGCGCGCACGCAGCGATTGCACTGCGGCCGCCGTGGCGACGGTCCCGCGCTGGGCGCTGCCACTTGCGGACACGGACAGCGCGCGGCCATTGAGCGCCAGGCGCTGCAGCTCCACGGTTCGGTCCGTCAGCACAGCCGCCAGCTGCAACCGCGAGGCGCCAGCCAGCAGCGCGGAAATCTGCGTGGGCCCGCCCGCCAGCACCGTGTTCGCCTCCAGATCCAGCCGAGTCGTGGTGGAGCTCAGCCCGAGCGTTCCCTTCAGCTCGCTCCTGCCGCGCATTTTCTGGCCGGCGAGTGCGGCGAGCGGCGCGAGGTCGGGCAGACGCAGATCGAATGTCGCACTGCGTGCTCCCGCCGTGACGGCGCTCACCTGCAGCGCGAACAACCGATGATCCGCCGTCAGCTGCAGCGGCCGCGTCGCCGCGTTCAGCTGCACTCTGGCGTCGACCCGCAGCGCGGAATCCGCGAGCAGTCGCGGCTGCGGTCCGGGAAGCACCACGCCCGCGGCGGTCGCGCGCAGCGCGAGGGTTCCGCGGTCGGCGTGCAGATCTGCGTTGAGCGTTGCCAGCGCGGCACCGCCGGGAATCTTTAGGGCATCGATCTGAAGTCGCCCGTCCGCCTGCGGTGCAGTGACGGCGCCCTGCCAGCGCCCCTGCAGGGCGATACGCTGCCAGGAGAGTCCGGGGCGCGCCGTCATCGCGGGAGCGTCCAGGCGGTAGTCGAGATTCGCGGACCTGCGGATAAGATCGATGCTGCCCTGCACTCCCGCGCGCAGCTCTCCCGCCCGCGCCGTGAGTTGGATGCGCTCCGCGGCGCGTGGCCCATGCAGGCTCGCCATGACCGACAGCGCACCCAGTTCCGGGTACTGCAGCAGGTTTGCGAGCGGCCCGCCGGCAGGCTCCTCGAGCCTGAGAGTGGCATCCATGCGCGCAGGATCGAAGCTCAACCTCAGCTCGTAGTCGCCATTGCCACCCGTGCGGCGCACCACCACGGCGGCCGCTGCGTCCTCGAGCGATGTCAGATGCATGCTGCCGTGGATGGAGAGCGAGGCAGGCGCTCCGGCAAGCTCTGCGCCAAGTTGCAGTGTGCCGATCGAGAGCTGCTGGACGTCGATGCGCGGCAGACTCATGCCGCCACCGCCTGGTTGCGCAGGCTGGCTCACGGGCCGCCGCTCGATATCCAGTCGCGCCACGCGCAGACTCTCGACTTTCACATGCCGTGTCAGAAGCGCGAGCGGCGACCAGCGCAGTGAGATGTGCTCGGCGGTGAGCCAGACGCCGCGCGTGTCCCTGAGCTGCAGCTGCCCGAGATCGATGGCTGTCGGAAAGGAGCCCGCAAGTTCGGCGAGCCGTACATGGCCATGCGTCGCCCGGGCGGTCGCCTGCTCGAGCAGCGCCCGCCCGCGCGCCGTGTTGCCCGCAATCAGCACGGCTGCGCTGAGGGCGACGACGAGCAGCAGCAGTGCGCCGACCGTCCAGGCGGTGATTCGCACGGCGCGGCGCATCAGAAGGCCTGTCCGAGGCCGATGTACACCTCGAACTTGTCGTCGTTGCTGCGACGGTAGGTCGGTACGGCAAAATCCAGTCGCAGCGGACCTATCGGGGTGTAGTAACGCACGCCGGCACCGACGCCGACCGCCCAGCAGGCGGTCGATTCCTGTGCGGCCGTGGCAGAACTGCAGCGTCTGGTGTGAGACACGTCGGACAGGCTCTCGCTTACCTCGCCGGCGTCCGCGAACACCGCCGCACCGAAGCTCGTGCCGATACGCTGCCGGAACTCGGCGTTAGCTGCGGCCATCGCCGTGCCGCCGACCGGATTACCGTCGGGGAACTGAGGGCCGACGGACTGATAGCGGTAGCCGCGCACGGTGCCGCTGCCGCCGGCATAGAAGCGCTGATCTGGGGGCAGGTCGGGGACGCTTTCGGCGACCTTTGCGCCGTTGACATCGACGGTTTCTTCGAGCTGCGTCGCGCCCAGCGCGCTGCCGGCGATCGCTCGTAACGCCAGGACGCTGCGCCCCGGCTCCGCGCCGAGCCAGCGGTGAAAATCGAGATAGTGGGCGATACTCGCCTGCGTGACGAAGAACGTCGCGTTCGGCTCGCCGCGCGACAAGGTCGGAGCGACGCTGAGCGAGGCGCGCAGACCATGGGTGGGATCGATCAGCGGCGAGGCAAGATCGGTCGAGTCATAGAGGACGCCGAGCGGCAGCGCAAACAGCGTATAGACGTGCGTCGTGCCCTCCTGCTCAATGCTCTCGTGTACAGCGGAGGTTCCGATGCTCACGCTCCACATGCTGGATATCTTACGGCTCAAGGTCACACCCGAGGTTTCCGCCGTCTGATCGTATGCCTGCAGCGACTGCTTTATGGCGCCCAGGGCGAACTGCAGCGATTGGTCGCGGTGCGCGAAGTCCGGAATGATGTACTTGGCGCTGGTGTCATAGCCGACGCCCGTGCTGGCCGTGCCACCCAGATTGATCACGGTGGCGGACAGATTGAGCTGCTCGCCGTTGCCGCGCACGTTACGATCGCTCCAGGTAACGCCGGCGCTGCCGCCGAGATCGCTGGAATAGCCGGCCCTGAGGCTGACGGCATGCCGCGGCCGCTCGCTCATCTGAAACGTGACCGGCACGCGCCCCAGGCTGTCCGGTGCACTCCCGAGCCGCACGCTGACGGCGGCGAACACGCCGAGTGTCAGCAGATCCTTGCGCGCTTTCTCGACCGCGATGGCGCTGTAACGTTGCCCGGTGTGCAGCAGCAGCCGCTTGCGCAGCAGCGCCTCATGCACGCGTTTCAGGCCCTCGAACCGGATCTCGCCAACTTGCACGCGCGGCCCGATCACGACGCGAAAGCTGAGGTTGAGCAGGTGCTTGTCGGGATCCTCATGGGCCACAGGCGGATCGACTCTGGCGAAGGCATAGCCCTGATTCTCGAGCGCCGTCAGCAAGCGTGCGCCGGCGGCAAGCACATCGGAGGCGACCGCCGCGGCGCCGGGTGAGAGCGCGAGGCTGCTGCGCACCGCATCCGGAATGGAGCCGTCGATGCCGATATCGCCGAGGTGATATAGCGGTCCGAGCGTGAACGCCACCTTACAGAGCGCATCCTTTCCCTGCGGCAGCGCGTTCAGGGTGTCACCGAGGCTCGGCTCATTGAGCGCCAGGCCGTTGATCGTGATCGAGACCTGACTCTGGTAGTAGCCGAAGCTCTCCAGCACCGTTGTCAGGCGATCGATGTCGCCTCTGGCGCGGGCGATCAGACCGAACGGGTTCACGGGGGCCGAAGCGCGCAGTGCTTCGAGCTGCGATGTTGATTTGAGCATCGTGTCCAACGCGCCATTTCCGGTTGATACCAGCTCCATGCGGTAGGGTTGCGGATCCGCGGCCTGTGCAGCACCTGCGTGCAAGACAGCACCCGCGAGCAGCAGCATGGCGGAGCGAGTCGGCAACTTCGCAGCGATTCGGTGTTTTGTATGCACGCACGGGCTTCGTCGGTCGCTCGCCACGTTATCGGCCGGTGCAGCGCGTTGAGCCGCAGCATTGCCCACGAGCCGTCGGCACAGCCGGCATCTGCAATCCCTTCGGCATCGCGAAACACAAACAACCGATAGTGCGCTAAGCGCAGAGTCACTGACACACTCGATCAGATCAAGTCGCCGGCGAAGCGACCTGGTCTCATTATATTCGTTCGCATCAACTTCGGCACATCGGCGCCGCCGCCGCGTCAGCCTCCGAACTGCGTCTTCAAAGGCCGACACGCCTGTGACAGCTGCGACGGCGACGCTTGCGATCAATCTGCCGCTCGAGCTCCTCGCCCGGGTGGACGCGGATAGTCGCGCCTGGGTGGCGTATAAGCGCGCGAACGAAGGCGACATGATCAGACGGCTATGTGAGATCGACACATAGTCCCTCACGTGATCGAGCGCCATGATCACGATGACCAGCCGCGCAGCATATCGATGGACGTCAGCCGGTACGCGCGCTGGTCGAAAACAACCGCGGGCTGCTCGGCGGTGAGCGTCATAAGGGTGCCTCTTCTGTTTGCTCTGAGGTCAAGCGCGCAGCCGATGCTCCTCCGTGTCAAGCATCATTGAAAGCAAGCGCTTGCTTTCACTAGACGACCGGTCTACTATTATCCTTATGCGGGAAGCGAATACACGGGAAGTCTTAATCCAACAGGGTTTGAAGGCGTTTCTAGCCTACGGCTACGACGGGGTCGGCATTGGCCCGGTGCTCTCGGCGGTCGGTGTCCCGAAGGGTTCCTTTTATCATTTCTTTCGGAGCAAAGAGGATTTCGCGATTGCGGTTTTAGACGCTTACGCGGCTCGCTATGCAAGCTTTCGTGAAACCCTATCAACCGATGATAGGAGGCCCCCATTACAGCGTCTGCGATCTCACTTCGCAGCTTTGGAAAAGCAACTGACAGCGGAATACCCCGAGGGCGGATGTCTTTATGGTGTTCTGTCGCAAACGATGGCAACGCTGGGACCCGTGCTGCGCAAGCGGCTCCATGAATCGTTTCAGAACTGGGAGAAAAGCATAATTGTCGTCTTACAGCAGGCTCAAGACCGCGGAGATCTAGATCCCGAAGTAAATGTGAAAAGTGCCGCCGCATTTTTGATCGATGCCTATGAAGGGGCATTGATTCGTATGAAGTCAGACGGTGTTGCCGCTACCTTTGATCGCTTCAAGACATTCGCGTTGGAGCCGATTCTTGGTCCAAAGGGACAAACGAAACCTCTGGTCGATGAAGTTCGAAGACCCAGTCTTCACCGCCAGAAGTTTCGGTCCGGAACGAATGCAAACAAAAAGCTCCCAAAGCAGCGCTCGAGCACTCGCAGCTGAGCGATATGGTCGGTGGGGTCATAGCCGCTCTCTTCGCGGCTTTCGCATGGTCGTTAAATTTCATTGTTCCATTTGTGATTGGCGACTACTCGGTTTTTGATTTCGCATTATTTCGGTTTCTAATCTCCGGGCTCCTCGGTTTGAGCTTCCTCGCGTGCAATATACAAGCCGTGCGTAAACTGCGTCTTGCGGACTGGCTCGTGGCCTTTTTGCTCGGACTAATCGGCTATCTTGGTTATTTTCTCGCTGTGGTTGGCTCCGCTATATATGCCGGGCCCGTGATCGCTCCCGCCATTCTGGGATTGACGCCGGTCGTCCTTGCGATCGGCGGCAATTGGCGGCAGCGTGCGGTGTCATGGAAAGACTTGACGCTGCCGCTCACGCTTTCCGCGGTGGGATTGCTCTTGGTTAACAGCGGAAGCGTGAACCGGTCAAGCGCGGTAAGCATGCAATCGGTTGTGGTCGGGATTTGTCTGGCAATCACGGCCGTCGGTTTGTGGACGTGGTTCGGGATATTGAATCAGAGCGCTCTGGCGAAACGGCCGCAGATCGATGCAGGTGTTTGGACCGCGCTAATAATGTCGGGCGCCGGATTGGGGATGCTCGTGTTCGTGCCTGTAGGCTCGTTGTTGGGCGTTTTCGAGATTCCCAGACTGGGCCTGCGCTGGCAGACTGCTGCCGCACTCTATATCTGGGGGACTGCATTGGCATGTGGCGCATCAGTCGGTGGGGCGCTGGCGTGGACGTTTGCAGCCCAACGAGTGCCGGTAGTCCTTTCAGCACAATTGATTACGACGGAAACAATCTTCGGGACGATATTCGGATTACTCGTCCGTCACCGGTGGCCAACCGTTGCTGAGATCGTAGGCATGAGTTTGCTGATGGCAGGCGTAATGCTGGTAATTTGGAGTGTTTACGGTCAAAGAGCTTTGGCGCTTGAGCATCAGTCCGCGTAAACAAGTGAGCATAAAACGACAACTTTGCAGGAACTCCTCGGCATAGAGCTACCGATCATTCAGGTGCCGACGGCGGGAGTCCAGGGCAGTGCACTGGCAGTCGCGGTGTCCAACGCCGGGGTCTTGGCTCATTGCCTTGCGCGACGCCTAACCTAAAAGCCATGGGGCGCAGAATTGGAAGGTGAGCGGCCGGCTTAGAGCCACGAAATCGAACGTTCCAACTTCCGCTTCTGGGCCGGCGTCGTAAGGGTACAGCGTCCGGGTTTCCCGAAGAATGCCAACCGCTGGGAGTAACCCAACTACTCGCAAGCCTGATCTAGTGGTGGGTTACGGGAAAATCGTGCACTTGCCATGAAGGTCCGAAATTGGGTCTGCTGACGCATTGGCCCGGCTTTGACCCTCTGCGGACTATCGCGACTGGCTGATTTGGGGAGGCGAATCGCCGCACGAGGCTTTATTACCGCCGTCACTCGCAAATACCGGCGTACGAGCACGCGCACCGCACTAATGCGTGCCGGCGTACAGACTAGGCAGTCGAGCGTCCAATATGTTCTTAAGTCGCGAGCGCGTCGACCTAGAAAATGCTCCAAATTTTCAACTTGAATCCTCTTGCAACGATCCTAGTGCTCAGCAGCGTTGCCGTCGCCACCGCCGCGTGCAAGGCTCATTATGGCGGCAACGCAAGCACCGCGTCGCAGGACGAGACGCGGTCACGGATAGCCACAGCAGCTACGAGGCCGCAGCCTGACCTATCGGGCCGCACGCGCTTTGGCGACGCATCGTTATATGCGAAGAAGTTTGCAGGCAGAGAAATGGCGGACGGCAGCAAAATGGACCCGCACGGCGACAACGCCGCGAGTAAAACGCTTCCGTTGGGTACCAGGGCGAGGGTAACTAACGTTGATAGTGGTCAAAGCGCGGTAGTGACTATCCAAGACCGCGGACCGTACGTGAAGGACCGGATCGTGGACCTCTCGCCTTCCACTGCAAAGAAGATTGGGATTACGCAAGACAACGGCGTCGCCAAAGTCAGAGTCACTCCGATCTCGGTTCCGCTGCCGGACGGCAGCACCAAACTCGGCACAGAGACGCCGGATTCGAAACCCTGAGTCAGCGAGAGCACCCTTCTTCCATCCTGAACCCGTCATTCCCGCAAATGCGAAGCGGCCATCCGCTGATGGCTTGCAGGCGTGCTCAACGTAATGCACGCTTACTTCGCGAAAGTAAGAGTGTGATGCGCGCCCAGGTCATGAGTTCAGACGCTGACTAAAACCCGCTCCCGAGATTCAGCAGCAGAGGTGCCGATGGACTCAACAGCAGAAAGGTATGCCAAGGAGCCAGTGCGGTATCCCGCGTTGCACGTAGTCGATCTGGCAGCAGAGGGCGCGGCGGTCACCGAGCCGTACCGCAACATGGTCATCAGCCGCGTCAATGACAGCTGTCTGCGGCTCGCCGTGTTCGACGAAGCTTATCGCTGGCACTATCATCCCACGTCCGATGAGCTGTTCATCGTTGTAAGCGGATGCCTTGCCATAGATCTGGCGGATAATCGGGAATTGCGCCTGCAGCCTTGGCAATGCGTGACGATTCCGGCCATGGCCCGTCATAGAACCCGGGCCTTGGGTCGGACCGTGAATCTATGTTTCGAGAATTTGGGCGCAGAAACAGTCTTTCTCGAGTCGCCTTGACCATCAGACCATCTGCTGGGCAGCAACGCTATCGCCCTATGTCCGCTTCCGGGCGGCTAATTTTGACAGGCGACCGTCAGCTCGTCCGCGAGGCGACCATCCACGTCATTCGGCGCCTCACAGACAGGAAAACGTTCCGTTGTAGCGACGGCAATCTACTTGGGCACCGCGACGCATGCCGCTGCAGAGTGTCTCATCTCGTCGCAACGGTGCTGGCCGGTACTGCCGACACCCGGATGGGATAGGCGCTATAAAGCTCGAAGCGGCCCCCGTTACCACAAGTTCCGTATTTCGCAGCAACGCTGTCAGTTCGAGCGAGTACTCCCACCACGTCGCCTTCCGAGACGACCGACTGCACTGTTTCCTTCCAGTCAGGGCAGTAAAATTTAGGCGCCGACTCTTGGCGTCCGCGGGCGTCGAGACTCAGCTCACTTTGCGGCAGCCTTGGTCGGATCGTCCGCAGCGTTCACATAGGTAAGCGCAAACGGCCCCATGAGATTGATCTGGATGACTGCGCCTGTCTTGGTCCATGCGTAGTGGTTCATGTGAGCCGGCGCGACGCCGAAGCCCCCGGCCTGCAGCGTTACACCCTTGGTTTCATCGAGCTTGTCGCCCATGCCTATCGCCAGCGTCCCTGAGAGCACCGTGACTTGCTCATCTGTCGGATGCCAGTGTGCGGGGATCTTGTAGCCAACGGGCATCTTGAGTCGAACCGAAACCAATCCCGCTGCTCCGGGGTCGCCTGCCATCACCGCCATCATCGCCCCCTTCGGCAGAATAGGCGGTGCCGGACCCCATTTCACTTCCTTAGGGCTCGACACAATTGGCGAATCGGCAGCAACGGCGGCAGCTCCGGTGCACATCATCAGGACAAGGCCGAGCGAGCCAACGGCGAAAGCAAACGTTCTCGAAGTCATAGGTCACCTCATTTCCGACGACGTGAAGGGTCCAAGGCGTGTGCTGTGGGCTATTGCAATTCTATACCCGGCGCAGGACGACCGGCTTGGGTGCGGCCGCACGGACCTCAACAGTAAATGCTGCGGTGCGAGCGAGCACGGGAATGTAGATCAACAGCTAACACGCCCCGCTACCACCTCGGCAAAGCCTACGAGCACTCCCGCCGCTCCGCACGAACCGGCGCAGCGTTCGTCGTAGCGTCAACGCGGATGCAGCCAGGACGGCAGGAACGAGTACGGATCAACGTCTACGGTTCGGTCATATGAGACGCCATGCTTATCGAGCAGCGCCTGAAGTCGGCCGGCCTTGTGTGCATTGAAGACGTCGGTACACCCACCGATGAACTCGCCCGCAACGAAAATCTGCGGAATCGTGGTCATCGAAGTGCGAGCGCTCAGTGCCGCCCGGATTTTTCCGCCGCGATCGTCTTGCTGATATGCCACCGAGTCGAGATCAACCGAACGATATGCAATGCCGTGCTTGGCGAACATCTTGCGAACTGCCCAGCAGAACTCACACCACTCGAGCGCAAACATCACGACCGGCTGGTGGGAGTCGCTGACCACGCGCGACACGAACTCCTCTGCATCCTGCGTAATCGGTTGAGGCCCCGCCGTCGGCGCGACTGGCGGTGCTACGTCGAAACGATAGTTCGGCGTCGAGCGCGCGATGGCCAGCTCCTCGTCGGTCATGTCGGCAGGGATGTCGCTGAACAGCGGAGTGCTCAGATAGCGTTCTCCCGTGTCTGGCAACATACACAGGACGTTCGCACCGGGCGCAGCTTCCTCGCACACTCGCAACGCGCCGGCGAGAGTAGCCCCCGCTGAAATGCCGACAAAGATCCCTTCCCTTCGCGCGAGCTCGCGTGAGAGCTCCAGCGCACGCGCACCGCTCACAGGCACTACCCGGTCAATCAGCTTGAGTGTGACGGCGTCCTCGGTGAGCTTCGGAATGAAATCGGGACTCCAACCCTGCATCAGATGCGGCCGGAAGCTAGGATGGCTGCCTGCCGGTGACCCGTCGGCATGTCGGGACTGTGAAATCCCGCTGCCCAGTACCTGCGAGTTATCCGGTTCGCACACGATCACTTTGGTCTCGGGACGACGTTCGCGCAACACTCGCGCAACGCCCTTCAGCGTGCCACCGGTGCCAAAACCGGTAACGAAGTAGTCAAGACGTTCACCCTCAAAGGCACTAAGAATCTCCTGCGCGGTCGTGCGTGAATGCACCGCGGCATTCGCTTCGTTCTCGAACTGCCGACATAGGAACCAGTCGTGCGCCTCGGCGAGCTCCGTCGCCTTCGCAAGCATACCGCTTCCTTTAAGTGCCGCGGGTGTCAGTACGACTCTCGCGCCGAGAAAGCGCATCAGTCTGCGCCGCTCAACGCTGAAGTTCTCAGCCATAGTCACAACCAGCGGATAGCCTTTCTCTGCGCAGACCATGGCGAGCCCGATACCGGTATTGCCGCTCGTCGCCTCGATTACCGTTTGCCCTGGTCTAAGTCGTCCCGTGCGCTCGGCATCTTCAATGACTCCGAGAGCCAATCGGTCCTTGACGGACCCCATGGGGTTGAAGGCTTCTATCTTGACGTACAGGCGTACCTGCGCGGGTGCGAGCTTCTTGATTCTCACCAGCGGTGTGCGTCCAATCGTCTCGAGGATGCTGTCAAACCGGTTCCTAGCGAGGGCTTCCCGCGCGGGGCCGGCGAACGGTAGGTCGCGTAATTCGTCGTTCAATGTCATCTCTTCGCCCTCCACGCACCGCATCATCTACGAGCGCTTCCAGCGGAGGGAGCCTTCGCTGTAGCGAGGACTATGATGAGCTGGCAGGCAGGATTGCAAGATCTCGCAGGGCAGGAGTTTCAGCCGGCCGACGCCGGCCGACCTACACCGCAAGGCAGGCTCTTGAGTTGGAGCGACTCCAGAGCCCTGGCGAGGGCCAGGAAGACAACGTGCCAAATACCCTCTGAATCCAAGCCTGGCAGCTCGAGAGCGGGCGCCTTCAATTGCCGGCGGCCACCGTGAGATGGCACGCCGCTGCGCTAGGGTTGCTTGTCGTAGGTCATCGAGGTCTTCGTCCCGAGCCTTGGGTCCTCGCTTCTTGCGCTCGAGCGGAAGGGTATCTCCGGTTGGAGTGGAAGCTCGCGGTCGATCGATCCCACGCAACTCGCTCTGGTCGAACCATACTCGATGCCGGCCGTACGCAGGCTTCGGTGGCCTTACCTCGGGGAAATTGGGTACGAGCGCGACGGGCCAAGGGCGCCGGCCAGCGGCATCCGTTCTTTAGCTCGCCTCGGTCGACTTGAGAAGACCGAACGATCGTGCTAATCTAGTTTTAGGAGTGAGCCACAAGATCTAGCCCCCATGCGCGAGTCGGTCGACAATCCAAGTGAGCGCGAACAGCAGCCGGCGGGGGGCGACATGAGTAAAGGCCAATCCAAGGGTGAACAAACCCGACGTGCCATCGTCTCTCGTGCACTGAGCCTCGTCAGTGAGATTGGCTACGAGGGTCTGTCCATAGGGGTGCTTGCGGAAGAGGTCAAGCTGTCCAAGAGTGGACTGTTTGCGCATTTCAAATCGAAAGAGGCCCTCCAACTCGGCGTGATCCAGGAAGTGATCAACCGGATCACGCTGGCCGTGGTGCAGCCCGCGCTGGCTGCGCCGCGCGGCGAACCGCGTTTGCGTGTCCTGTTCGAGAAAGAACTGGAATGGATTCGCGGTGAAGGGGGGCTGCGCGGCTGCCCACTGCAGAAGGCCTCGCTCGAGTATCACAACCGCCTGGGACACCCGGTGCGTGAACGCGTGGTGCATGCGTTTCAAGATTGGAGGGAGCTGGTGGCGCGATGCGCCAAGACCGCCATCGACGAAGGTCATTTCCGGGGCGATCTGGATCCTGAGCAGTTCGCCTACGAATTCGACGGGATCACGATGATGTATCAACAAAGACAAGGGCTGGTGCGCGACCGCGACGCCGCACATCATGCGCAGGCGGCCTTCGAATCGCTGCTCAATCGCAGCCGGCGTTCTCCTCGAGTCCGTTAACCCACCGAGGCGCTGTTCATGATCACTGCCCCGAAGCACTGCACCTCCAGTCATGAGTTATTAATAGCACGAACGTTCGGTCGTAATTTAGTGAGTTCTTAACGTCAACGAGACGGCTGAGGCCGCCAAAGGTTGCCTACTATGAAGACCCTGCACAAAGCCTCCCTGCCGATCATCATCATCGCCGCCGCGTTCCTGTCGCCCAGGTTCGCATCGGCGGGGGCCGACGTCGTAGTCGATACGCCCCCGCCGGCGTCCCGTGTCGAAAACGTGCCGCATCGAGACGGATATGTTTGGGCGCCGGGCTATTGGGAATGGACGGGTCATTTTTATCATTGGGTATCGGGTAGCTATTTGTATGAACGCCGCGGCTATCACTGGGTTGCGAATCACTGGGAACAGATCGACGGCCAGTGGCATTACACCCAGGGTCATTGGCAGCAGCTGGCGGCGCCCTATAATGCTCGGACGCCTTGACTCCGCCCTGACGCTCCACCCGCGGCGGGCGCCGCACCTGGTGGCCATGAACGTCAGTGTCACCTGGTGCGGCGTTTGGCGGCGAGTCCCCGCTTTCACTTCGATTCGGCTGTCGGTCGCGTCGACCACCTGCTCTGCCGTGTCGTTGCGCGGCACGGCGATCGACTTCCCGGCCTTCTTTCAGGATTCGATCGTGACGGCGAGGTGACTTGCGCGCGGCTATTCCCGGTACCCGGGGTTCGATCGATCAAGTTTTCGCAGCAGCCCCGGCCATACGAGGCTGCTTCCCAATCCTCGCGTCACCTGGCTGGCCGCGGCCCGAATACCGCCAAGAATGGGTTCGGGTATTCGGATCAATTCTTGTCCGCCGCTTTGAGCACGCACTTGGATCGCGCACGCGGATTCGAAGATATACATGTACAGAAAGGCATCGGCCGGCGACGAACCGGCCGTCAGCAGCCCGTGATTGCGCAGTATCAGATAGGACTTGTCGCCGAGGTCCGCAACCAAGCGCGGCTGTTCGGCGGCATTGAGCGCGACACCCTCGTAGTCGTGATAGGCCAACGACGACAGCACGAACAAGGATTGCTGTGAAATCGGCAGCAAGCCCTGCTTCTGTGCTGCGACGGCGACTCCATTGAGAGAATGGATGTGCATGACGCACGCGACATCCTCTCGCGCCGCATGAATGCAGCTGTGGATCGTGAAGCCGGCCGGATTGATTTCGTGGGGCGAGTCCATGATCTTGCCGCCGCCGAGATCGATCTTGACGAGCGAGGAAGCCGTGATTTCCTCGAACACCATGCCGTAGGGATTGATCAGAAAATGATGATCCGATCCGGGAACGCGCGCCGACACGTGAGTAAAGACCAGGTCATCCCAGCCGTAGAGCGCAACCAGCCGATACGCGGCCGCAAGATTCACGCGCATCTCCCATTCGGCGGCGCTGACTTGCTGTCTTATCGAGCTGGCCGCTTCGTGTTTCATTCAGGGCGCCTCCTCCGCCGCGCTGAGTGTCCCGATGATCCTGCCGACGACGATCGTGGCGCCGATCAGCAAGCCGCCGGCCGCCGCCTCGACGAGCAGCCACAGCAGAGGATTGGGATGTGGCGTCGCCAACGCCAGGCCCGCGACCGTGAAGAACATGAAGGTGTAGTTGTTGAGAATCAATGGAATCATTTCGCCGAACGCGAAGATCGCGTAAACGGCGGCCAAGATGTAAATCAGTCGGCCCCATTGGGTGCCGATGACGTAAGCGAGCAAGCCGATGACGATCGGTGCAAGCATCACGAGTCCAATACCGACGGCGGAGCCGATCAGAATGTGCGGCGCCCTCTTCGGGTTCATATGGTCGCCGAAGAAGAGGACCCAGGCCACGAACGCCGGCCATGCCGGCAGCTCGAAATGGCCGCTGATGAGCTCGGTGACGACGATGAGCGCGAGCACATAGAGTCCAAGAATCAGGCGGCGGCGGTTGAACTTCATGGGGCAGCTCCCAGCGCTTCGATGCGAAGTGCATCGCTGAAGCGCGCCAAGTGATGGTCGGCGTCGCCAAAGGTCATATCGATCATGGTGAGGCGCTTGAAGTAGTGGCTGACGTTGAGTTCGTCGACGACTCCCATCGCGCCGTGCAGCTGGACGGCCTGCTGGCCGACGAAGCGCGCGGCCTGCCCGATATAGGCCTTGGCACCCGATATGGCGCGACGGCGTGCCGCGGGTTCGTCGCCGGTGGCCTGCATTGCCGCAATGATGGCCATCGAACGGGCCTGTTCGGCGGCGATGAACATGTCGGCCATTCGATGTTGCAGCGCCTGGAAGCTGCCGATCACAGTGCCGAACTGTTTGCGGGTTTTCAGATAATTGAGAGTCGCCTCATTGAGCGCGGTCAAGATACCGACCGCTTCGGCACAGAGTGCGGCGATGCCCTGGTCGACGGCGCGCTCAATGACGGGAAGCGCTCGCTCGGGTGCGCCGATTACGGCGTCGTCGACGACCGGCACGTCCTGCAAATGTAAATCCGCGGCTCTGCCGCCGGATTGGGTGGGATAGGCTTGCAGCGTCAATCCCGGCGCATCACGGCGCACCAGAAACAGGGAAATACCCTCGGCGTCGGTCCGCTTGCCGCTGCTGCGCGCCGAGAGAAGAAAATAATCGGCCGATGGGGCATCGAGCACGACGGACTTGCGGCCCGTGAGGCGCCAGCCTTTGGCATCACGGACGGCCGTGGAAGCGACGTGGGCGAGCTCATAGCGCCCGGCCGCCTCATAGGCGGCAAGAGCGATCTGCAGCTTTCCCGCGGCAATCTGCGGCAATAGCGCCTGCTGGATGGCGCGGGCAGCGGCATCGCGAAGCAGCCCACCGCACAGCACGACCGTGCTCACGTAAGGCTCCAGCAGCAGTCCCTGGCCGACCAGTTCCATGGCAGCCATGATGTCCACACCGCTGCCGCCGAGCCCGCCGAATTCCTCCGGATAGGGCAGGCCGAGCAGGCCGAGCTCGGCATACTGGGCCCAGGCTTGCGCGGAATAGCCGAGCGCTGAGCGCGCGAGTGAGCGGCGCCGTTCGAAATCGTAATCTTTGGCGATGAAACGCCGCAGTGTCTCCTGCAGCGCCAGTTGTTCTTCAGTTAGGCGGAAATCCATGGCAGCTCTCTTTAGAGACCCAGGATCAGTTTCGAAATGATGTTCTTTTGAATCTCGGTCGAGCCTGCATAGATCGTGGTCTTGCGGTAGTTGAAATACTGGCCCGTGAGCGGCGGCGCGAAGGCGGCATAGTGATCGGCGAGCAACGGCGTCGGTACCCAGTCCACCTCGAGCGCATCGCGCAGGTAGGGCAGGGCATCGTGCCCGAGCGCGTGCATTTGAAGCTCGGTGAGCTGCTGGATGATCTCCGAGCCTTTGATTTTGAGCAGCGAGACCTCGGGCCCCGGAGCGCGGGATTCCGTCGAGACCGCCGAAAGCACACGCAGGTTCGTGACCTCGAGCGCCATGAGCTCGAGCTCGACCTGCGCGATGCGATCGCGGAAGCGGGAATCCTCGAGCAGAGGGCGGCCGTTATGGAGTTGGCGCGTCGCAATTTCCTTCAGCCGCTTCAGTGCGCGTTTGCAATTGCCGATGCCGGCATTATTGGTGCGCTCGTGCGAGAGCAGGAATTTTGCGTAGGTCCAGCCCTTATTTTCCTCGCCGACCAGGTTTTCGACCGGCACTTGCACGTTGTCGAAGAAAATGTCGTTGATCTCGTGTTCGCCCTCGATCGTGACGATGGGGCGCACCGTGATGCCCGGTGATTTCATATCGATCAACAGGAACGAAATACCTTGCTGTGGACGCGCGTCGCTGCTCGTGCGCACCAGGCAGAAGATCCAATCGGCATACTGGCCGAGCGTGTTCCAGGTCTTTTGGCCGTTGACGCGGTAATGAGCGCCTTCGCGCACCGCGCTCGTGCGCAGCGAGGCGAGATCGGACCCCGAACCGGGCTCCGAATACCCCTGACACCACCAGTCCTCGCCGGAAATGATGCGCGGCAGAAAGTAATTCTGCTGTGCGGCCGTTGCGAAGCTCATGAGCACCGGTGCAACCATGCGCAAGGCGAACGGGATCTGCGGCGGTGCGCCGGCCGCCGCGCCCTCTTCGTCGAAGATATGCTGCTCGACGACGCTCCAATCGGCGCCGCCGTAGCGCTGGGGCCACATGCCGGCGCCCCAGCCGCGGCGGTAGAGGATCTTCTGCCAACGCACGAGGTCGTCTTTGTGCATCCGCCTTCCCAGGCGCACCTTGGAGCGGATGTCGGCCGGAAGCTCGGCTTCGAGGAAAGCACGGACTTCGGCGCGAAAGGACTCTTCTTCGGCGGTGTAGTTGAGATTCATGATGGTTTTCTCATTCGATCATGACGACGAGCTTGCCGCGCGCATCGCGCGCGGCGAGTCTCGCGATCGCGTCCATGCCTCGTTCTAGCGGGAAGCGCTCGGTGACCGCCGGCTTGATGCGGCCCTCGAGATAGAGCGCCATGAGCGCCGCGACATTGGCGGTATGCTGCTGCGGCTGGCGCGCGGTGAACTCGCCCCAGAACACACCGATGATCTGGCAACTCTTGAGCAAGGTCAGATTGAGTGGCAGCTTCGGGATACCGGCGGTAAAGCCGACGACGAGATAGCGACCCTGCCAGCCGATCGCCCGCAACGCCGCTTCGGTGTAGTCGCCGCCCACCGGGTCGAAGATCACCTGGGCGCCGTTTGCACCGCAGCCGGACTTGAACTGATCCGTGAGCGTGCGCGCAGCGGCTTTGTCGAGCGCAACCGCCGGGTATTGCACGGTCTCATCGGCGCCGTGTTCGCGGGCGAGCGCTAGCTTCGCTTCAGTCGATGCGGCGGCGACGACACGAGCGCCCATGGCGTTGCCCAGTTCCACCGCGGCCAGGCCGACGCCGCCCGCGGCGCCGAGCACGAGTAGGGTCTCGCCGGGTTTGAGCTGCGCTCGATCCTTGAGCGCGTGCTGCGAGGTGCCATAGGTCAGAAGCAGCGCGGCCGCTTCGTCGAACGGCATGGCATCGGGAATCTTCCAGCAGTTTGCCGCGGGACCAACGACTTTCTGAGCCATGCCGCCTTGTACCGGACTCATGAGCACGCGATCGCCGACGCGCAAGCCCGCGACGCCCGCGCCGAGCGCATCGACGATGCCGGAGATCTCGCCGCCGGGCGCGAACGGTCGCGCTGGCTTGACCTGATAGAGATCCTGAATGATCAGCAAATCCGGGAAATTGACGCCGCAAGCGCGCACCGTAACGCGCACCTGGCCGGAACCTGCCACGGGCTCGGGAATCTCGCCGAGTTCCAGAGTCTCGGGACCGCCGGCCCGGCGGCTGAGCAGCGCCCTCATGCTGAGCCACCGCGCTCGGCCGCAGCGCTGCGCTCAGCTTCGGCCCGCCGTTCGCGATCCTGCAGTTCGCGCCACTGAATCTTGCCGCTGCCCGATTTGGGCAGCGCATCGATGAATTCGACGATCCGCGGGATTTTGAACGCCGCCATGTTCCCGCGGCACCAATCGACGATCGCCGGCGCCTCGATGCGTCCCTTCCATTCCGGCCGCAACACGACGAGGGCCTTGACGGTCTCACCGCGATGCGCATCGCTTGCCCCGATGACGCAGGCCTCGAGCACGGCTGGATGCTGATACATCAGCGATTCGACCTCGGTCGGCCACACTTTGAATCCGGAGGCGTTGATCATGCGCTTGAGGCGGTCGACCATGAAGAAGTAGCCGTCTTCGTCGACTCTGCCGAGATCGCCGGTGCGCAGGAAGCGTTTGCCGTCGATCTCGATGAACGCCTGCGCGCTGTCTTGCGGCTTGTTCCAATAGCCCAGGAACACCTGTGGGCCGTGAGTCACGATCTCGCCGACCTGGCCTGCGGCGAGTTCGGCGCCGGTGGCAGCATCGACGACGCGCGAATCGACGCCATAGATCGGTATGCCCAGACACTGCTGTTTCGCATGATCGGGGGGGTTGATGTGCGTGGCCGCCATGGTCTCGGAGAGTCCATAGCCTTCGCAAAAGGTGATGCCCCGCTGCAGCAGCCGCTGCGCCACGGCGGCCGGCATTGCGGCGCCGCCGCCGCTCAATCTGCGAATCGAGGATAAATCATAGTGCTCGATGTTCGGGTTCAGGAAAAAATCCTGGATCATGGTCGGAACCGCGGTCCAGCTTGCGACCCGATAGCGCTGCACGCACTCCGCGGCGACGACGCGGTCCCAACGCGGCAGCAGAACCACGGTATTACCGTTGTAGAGAGGGCCGTTCATGCCGCCTTGCATGCCGGTCACATGAAAGAAGGGCGCGACCGCGAGCAGCGTCAATTCAGGCTGCACCGTGAACCAGCGCATCGAGGCCACCAGCGTATGCATGGTCGTGCGGTGGGTATGCATGCAGGCCCTGGGCTCGCCGGTGGTGCCGGAGGTGTACGGCATCACGCACAAATCGTCGGGACCTGCGCTCAAGGGTCCGGGAGGCAGGCCGCTCGCGAGCGCATCGCCCCAGAGCGTGACACCGGGCCGCGACAGCTCGACGCGCGGCGCCGCAATGAACTCCGGCACGGGGAGCTTGGTGGGCTGTTGCAGATAATCCGAATATGCGGCGACGATCACATGCTCGAGTTGTGCCGAATCGAGCAGCGGTTCAATGCGCGGGTACAGCTCCTGCGAGACGATTGCGGTGGTGGCTCCTGCGTCCTTGGCGCAGCGAAGAAATTCCTGCGTGAGGTACATTGGATTGAGCGGTACGACGATGGCATTGGCGCGCAAGATGCCGTAATAGGCGATCACGAACTGCGGGCTGTTCTGCATGTAGAGCAGCACGCGATCGCCCTTGCGTACACCGCAGCGCTGCTCAAGATAGCCCGCGATCCGTTGCGCCTGGTCGTGAATCTCGGCAAAGCCGATCGGCGTGTCGTAATAGATGAGACCGGGTTTGGCCGGATAGCGCCGTGCCGACACCTCGAGGTTGTAGAACACATTGGTGGCCGGCGCATCCAGGTGGTGCCGAGAATGCTCCGGCCAGAACTTGAAGTGCCTGTCCGACATGGTATGGCGTCAGTCCGATCGATACCGGGACAGCTCGAGCTTGCCGATCTGCGCGCGGTGCACTTCGTCCGGACCGTCGGCGAGTCTGAGGGAGCGTGCGCCCGCATAGGCGTGGGCGAGCAGGAAGTCCTGGCTGACGCCGGCGCCGCCGTGCACCTGAATGGCCCAATCGAGCACCCGGCAGGCCATCTCGGGCGCCGCGACCTTGATCATCGCGATTTCCTTCTTGGCGGCGCGGTTGCCGACCGTGTCCATCATGTAGGCCGCATTGAGCACGAGCCAGCGGGCCTGATCGATCTCTATGCGCGATTCAGCGATCCGCTCGAGCGTGACGCCCTGCTCGGAGAGGCGCCGGCCGAATGCGACGCGCTCAAGGGCACGCCGGCACAGCATCTCGAGCGCACGCTCGGCGAGCCCGATGAGGCGCATGCAGTGATGAATACGCCCCGGTCCGAGCCGACCCTGCGCGATTTCGAAGCCGCGTCCCTCACCGAGCAATAAATTCGCCGCGGGCACGCGCACGTCGCTGAATTCGATTTCGGAGTGGCCGTGCGGCGCGTCGTCGTAGCCGAAGACCGAGAGCTGGCGCTTGACGGTGATCCCCGGCGTCTTCATCGGCACGAGGATCATCGATTGCTGGCTGTGAAGCGCAGCGCCTGGATTCGTCTTGCCCATGAAGATCAGGATCTCGCAGCGCGGATCACCGGCGCCGCTGGTCCACCACTTGCGGCCGTTGATCAGGTAATGATCCCCGTCGCGCACGATCTGCGCCTCGATGTTGGTCGCGTCGCTCGAGGCGACCGCAGGTTCGGTCATCGCGAAACCGGAGCGGATTCGGCCGTCGAGCAGCGGTTCGAGCCAGCGCTGGCGCTGCTCCGGCGTCCCGTACCGAGCCAGCACCTCCATGTTGCCGGTGTCGGGCGCCGAACAATTGAACGCTTCCGGACCCAGCGGCGAGCGTCCCATGATTTCGCACAGCGGGGCATATTCGAGATTCGTGAGACCGGCGCCGTGCTCGGAGTCCGGCAGGAACAGATTCCACAATTTTGCGGTGCGCGCCTCGCGCTTGAGCTCCTCGACGACCTCGGTCGCAAGCCAGGGGTTCCCGCCGCGTCGGTTCTGGGCCACTTCCTCTTGAAAGCGGCTCTCGGCGGGATAAACGAACCTCTCCATGAACGCGCAAAGCCGTTGCTGCAACTCGCGGACCTTATCGCTGTGCGAAAAGTTCATTGCAGTCACCCGTCAGGTCACTTCGAACAAGCCCGCCGCCCCCTGACCGCCGCCAATGCACATCGTCACGACCACCAGCCTTGCGCCGCGCCGCTTGCCTTCGATGAGTGAGTGACCGGTGAGGCGCGCGCCGCTGACGCCATAGGGATGTCCGACCGCAATTGCGCCGCCGTTGACGTTCAAGCGCTCGTCCGGAATGCCGAGGCGATCGCGGCAGTACAGCACCTGGCAAGCGAATGCTTCATTGAGCTCCCACAGATCGATATCACCGACTTTGTAACCGGTACGCTCGAGCAGCCGCGGGACCGCGTAAACCGGACCGATCCCCATTTCGTCGGGTTCACAGCCCGCAACCGCAAATCCGCGAAACAGCCCCAGGGGCTGCAGGCCGCGCCGCTCGGCGAGTTTGCGTTCCATGATGACGCAGGCGCTGCTGCCGTCGGAGAATTGGCTCGCGTTGCCCGCGGTGATGACGCCGCCCGGCAGTGCCGGCCGGATCTTCGCCACGGCTTCGAGCGTCGTATCGGGCCGGATGCCCTCATCGGCGTCGATCGTCGTCTCCCGCATGAGGATCGCCCGCGTCGCCTTGTCGACGACGCCCATGGTCGTCGTCATCGGCACGATCTCGTCCTTGAACTTCCCGGCAGCCTGTGCCGCGGCCGCGCGCAGCTGGCTGCGAACGCCGTATTCGTCTTGCGCCTGCTTCGGGATCTGGTAGCGCTTGGCGACGGTCTCGGCGGTTTGCAGCATCGACCAGTAGAGCGTCGGCTTGTGTTCGAGAAGCCAGGGATCGGCCCGCATGTGGGTATTGACTTCATTCTGGACGCAGGAAATGCTCTCGAGACCGCCGGCGACCAAGACCTGCGCGCCTTCGGTCATGATGCGCTGTGCTGCGAGCGCGATCGACTGCAATCCGGAGCTGCAGAAGCGGTTGATACTCAAGCCCGCGGTCGTCACGGGCAGCCCGGCACGCAGTGCGATCGCCCGCGCGATGTTTCCGCCCGTGGTGCCTTCGCCGAACGTGGATCCCATGATCACGTCCTCGACTTCGGCGGCGTCGATGCCGGCACGCGCGACGGCATGCCGCACCGCATGAGCGCCGAGCGTCGCGCCATAGGTCATATTGAAGGCGCCTTTCCAGCTCTTACCGAGCCCGGTGCGCGCCGTGGAGACGATCACGGCTTCAATCACGTGGACGATGATCCTCTGAATTCACTGAATGTTTTTCCTTCTCGGGCGAGTCGGGTGAGCAGCGGCGCGGGCGTCCAGAACGCCGCGTCCGCGCCGGGTACTGCCGCGATGCGACTCAGCGCGCGCGCAACCGTGAGTAAACCGACGTTATCCCCATAGAACATGGGGCCGCCACGGTAAGCGGGAAAGCCGTAACCGTTGAGATAGACGAGGTCAACGTCTGAACTGCGCTGGGCGATGCCCTCATCGACTATTCTGGCTCCTTCGTTGATCAGTGCATAGACGCAGCGCTCGACGATTTCGGTATCCGTGACCGTGCGCGGTACCACGCCTTTTTGTTCCCGGAATCGTTCGATGATCGCAGTCACCGCCGGATCGGGTATCGCGTCGCGTGCACCGGCCTCGTAGCGGTAGAAGCCCGAGCCGGTCTTTTGCCCAAAGCGACCCGCCTCGCACAGAATATCCGCAACGTTCGAGAAATCACCGTCGGGAAATTCCGCCGCGCGACGCTTGCGAATCGCCCATCCGATGTCGAGTCCGGCCAGATCCGCCATGCGGAACGGGCCCATCGCCATCCCGAAATTCTGCAGCGCTGCATCGATCTGCTGCGGCAGCGCGCCTGCGACGAGCAGGTCGTGCGCCGCCATGCCGTAGCGTGCCACCATCCGGTTGCCGATGAAGCCGTCGCAAACGCCCGATACGACCGCGATCTTGCCGATCGTTTTGGCCAATGCCATCGCAGTGGCGAGGGTGTCGTTCGCGGTTTCTGCTCCTCGCACGACCTCAAGCAGCCGCATGACGTTGGCGGGACTGAAGAAGTGCAGGCCGATAACGTCCTTCGGCCGCTTCGTGAACCGGGCGATCACGTCGAGATTCAAAGCCGAGGTGTTGGACGCGAGAATCGCGCCTCGTTTGACGATCTCGTCGAGCTTCTCGAACACCTTCCTTTTGACTTCGAGATTCTCGAACACGGCCTCGACCACCAGGTCAGCCTCGTGCAGAGACTCGTACTGCAAGGTCGGCGTGATCAGCGCCAGGCGCTGCTCGAGGCTCGCCTCGGTAAGCGACCCTTTGCGCAACGCGCCCTGGTAATTGCGGCGGATGTTGAGGAGGCCTCGATCGAGCGCCTCCCGCGTCGTCTCCAGGAGCGTGACCGGCAGTCCCGCGTTGATGAAGCTCATCGTGATACCGCCACCCATCGTGCCTGCGCCGACGACGCCGACCCGCTTGATCGGGCGGGTGACGAGCGAATCGGGTACACCGTTGATGTGGGAAGCGGCGCGCTCGGCTTGAAAGATGTGCCGCAGCGCTGCCGATTCGGGGGACGCCATGAGCGTGAGGAAGAGTTCGCGTTCGCGGCGCATGCCGGCCTCGAAGGGCTCCTTGACCGCCGCCGCGAGCGCCTCGACGCACGCGGGTGGTGCCGGGTAAGGAGCGGCAACCGCCTTGACCGTGTTACGGGCAAATTGCAGGTAGGCCTCGGCATTTGGCATCTTGATCTTTAGATCGCGCACCCGCCTGGTGATGCCGCCGTCGCGAACGACGCCGCGCGCAAACTCCAGCGCGCCCGCGAGTAGATCGCCGCTGACTATGGCGTCGAAGAGGGGCGTGCCACGCAGTTGCTCGGCGCGCTGCGGCGTGCCGGAAACGATCATGTTCAGCGCACGCTCAAGCCCGATCACGCGCGGCAGCCTTTGCGTGCCGCCGGCCCCGGGCAGCAGGCCAAGCTTCACCTCCGGCAGACCGAGCTGGGCGTCGGCGGTGGCGATGCGGTAGTGACAGGCGAGCGCGAGTTCAAAACCCCCGCCCATGCAGATACCGTTGATCGCTGCGATCACCGGCTTGGCGCACTCTTCGACCGCGCGCAAGACCATGAGGAGGTTCGGGGCCGCGTAGGACTTTGGCGTGCCGAATTCGCGGATATCAGCGCCGCCGGAGAAGCCCTTGCCCGAGCCGATGAGGACGACGGCCTTGAGGGCCGGATCGTCCTCAGCGCGCGCCAGCGCGGCAACGATAGCCGTTCGCAGCTCGAGCCCGAAACTGTTGACCGGAGGGTTATCCAGTCGCAGGACGGCGATCCCGTCACACGCCTCGAAGTGCAGCTGGCTCATGCGTCGACACGCATCCCTGGCGACATGTTGTCGCTTCTCTTGCAGCGGCGCGGCGCTAGAACTTCACGCGTATCGTGGCGCCGAAGGTGCGCGGGTCGCCCACGAAGGAATCGATCTGATTATTGAAGCCCGGGACGGCAAGGCCCTGGAACGGCGCATCGAAGGCGACCTGGAAGTAGCCCTTGTCGGCGAGGTTCTGGCCCCAGATCTCAAAGGCCCACTTCCCATCGGGGGCGCCGATAGCGATGCGCGCGTTCAGAATTCCATAGCTCCCTTGAAGCTTAAGCGGGTCCAGATCGGAGCCCGTGTTGTAAGAGGAGTTGTACTTCTCATCGGCACTGATCCGTAACGCCAGTGATGAGGAGAGCGGCACCTGATACGCCGCCGAGACCACCCCCGACCACAGGGGCGAAAACGACAGCCGGTTGTTCAGGCGGTTGGTGGCGAACAGATACAGCGCGTCGCCGAAGCTCGTGATCTGTGTGTCCGCGTACACCACGCCCCCGGAGAGGCTCAGTCCTGACACGGGCGTGAGCCAGTCGAGGTTCAGTTCGGCGCCCTTGGAGTTCACGTCCGGGAGCGAGCTGACGACGAACACGATGCCGGTAAAGGTGTTCAGCTGGAAATTATGGTACTGCTGATCAAACACGTCGGCATTGACGCGCAGGGTTTTCTGGGCGAGCTCGCTCTTCAGGCCGACCTCGAAGGAGTTGACCGTCTCGCGCGGGAACTCGGTATCGAGGATCGGGGCCAGAGGATCGGCGGCGGCCGGATTGGTCACCCGCGCCAGATTGAAGCCACCCGCCTTGGTGCCATTGCCCCAGGAGGCGTAGCCCATCACCTCGTCCGTGAAGCGATAGGACAGTTTGACCGTGGCGTTGAGATTGTCCTCGCTGAGGGACTGATTGTGGGTGACTCCGGCGAAGAACGGATTGAAGGGCGTCGCGCAACCGTATCCGAGCAACAGCAGGTCACTGTAGGGAAGCGCAGCCGATGGCGGCGGCGCACGCAGCAGCTGTCCGCAGGCCGAACCGCCGTCGGGGCTGTTATAGTTGGCCGTCTCGTCCTTCGATTCATGCGTGTAACGCAGACCCGCCGTGAGATCCAGATGCTCGATCAGCGTGTAGGTCTCGTTGGTGAAGAAGGCGAAGCTCTTCTCGGTCTGCTGGTAGGAGTCCGCCTGCCCGGAAACGCCGGGGATGAACGTGTGTCCGGGTAAGTTACCGGTCAGCTCCGGTAACAGCAGGAAATTTGGCGGGCTGGCACCGGCGGCCGCCGATGCCGTCCCACCCAGATACAGGTCGAATTGATCGTCGGCCAAAACCGTCGAGCTGTTGTTGAGAAGCTCTTTGTCGGCGAAGCCGCCGATCAGCCAGTTCAGTGGACCGGCGTTGCCCGCGAGTCGCAACTCCTCGCTCATCTGCTTGAAGTCCGTCACGTTGCCGCTGGCCGGCTCCTGCACGAGGGCAGCGTCGGAGTAATCCGGATCGTTGCCCGCGTCGACGCTGTTGTCGCGCCAGGCTGTGATCGAGGTCAGCTTGGCGCCGCCAAGATTCCAGTCGAGCTGACCCGAGAATCCGCGGTCCCAGATCTGCTGCACAATCGGATAGTTGGCGAACGACTGGCGGTTGAAGGGGTTCGTGGGCGTGTCCGGAAAGGGCGGTTGCCCGGCCGTACCGCCCAGCAAGGGGTTGGACGCGAGCGCGGTGATGATGCCGGCAAAGGGGCCAGGGTATACGGGAGTGGCCTGGCAGCACTCCTCATTGCGCCGCGAGAAGTCCCCGATAAACAGCACGCTGACGTCGCTGCTGGGGGTTATCAGATACTGGCCGCGCACCGTGTACATGTTGCGGTTGTTGACCGCGTCATCGAGGGTACCGGTTCCTGTCTCAACGTTGAGGAACCCGTCGCGCTTCTGGTAGCCCGCGTACAGGCGAAAGGCAGAGAAATCGCCCACCGGGCCGGTGATCGATCCTGAGGCCTCCCTGTCATCGAAGTTTCCGCCTGTGATCTGGCCGGTCACCCCGAACGTGGTCGACGGCCGCACGGTGACGATGTTGATGACGCCGGCATCATTGTTCTTGCCAAACAGTTCCCCCTGCGGTCCTTCCAGCACTTCGATGCGGTCGATTTCACCCAGATCGCCGAAGCCGACGCCGTTACGCGGCCGATAGACCCCGTCGATCACCACGCCGACCGAGGATTCCAGGCCGACATTGTCACCGACCGTGCCGATGCCGCGGATACGGGCCGTGGTCGAGGCCTCCGAGGTGGTCGAAGTCACGGTGAGGCCCGGGGTGAGCGCGGTCATGTTTTTGAGATCGGTGACGCCTGCGTCCTGCAGCTGCTGCCCGGAGAGCGCGATCACGGCGATCGGCACTTCCTCCAGGTTCTGCTCGCGTTTCTGCGCGGTGATGACGACTTCCGAAAGCTGCGATCCGCTTGCGCTGGTCTCGTCTGCGCGGCCGACGGGGCTGCCCAGCGTGCCCAGGGCTGCGAGGAGCGCCAGTGGCGCCGCCCGTCCGAGGTTGATGTGAGTGGACTGATCCCGTATCGCGACTTGCGAATTGAACGTCATTTGATCTTTCCTTTCCGCACGCAAACCGAAGTCGGCGCGGAACGACGCCTCTGCCAGTACACCGCCGGACCTGAGTCCACCGATGTACCCCCCAGCAAAATTGCCTCGCATGAGCTTACGAAAAAGCCCTTGCGGGGCGCGCACTTCAGACGCCAACCTCTTAACCACAGCCGCCACAAAGCCTTGTCGCGAAAGTGCCACGTTATGGCCGGGGCCAAGGCTGCGCCTGGGGGGAAGGGACGCGGTTACTGCCCTGCCGGGGGATCGGACCGATGCAGATCGACGCTTGGGCTCTTTGGGGCTAAGCTCCTCTATACGCTGCAGTTAATTGCCGTGTCCGGGGGGATCAAAGGGATATGGGCACTCTCGCCGCTGGGGGCCAGAATTCGATATTGGTGACCTGGGTCAAGGCCTTCGGGCGTGCGTTGGACGCCGCCGGGTGCGATGGTTCCGCGCTACTCGCGGAGGCGGGATTTGACCTGAGTCACCTCGGCGGACCCGATGCCCGCTGCCCGCTCAGCAAGACCGGAACGCTGTGGCGGGTCGCACTTGAGGCGACCGGGGATGAGGCGTTCGGCGTCAAGCTGGCCAGCTACTTCACGCACACCGCGTTCCACGCCCTGGGCTATGGGTTGAGCGCCAGCTCCAGCCTCAAAGAGGCCTTCGAGCGCGTGCAGCACTACTCGCACGTGGTGAGCGATGCGGTCGGGTATCGCTTCTACCGCTGTGGGGCGGAGTACCATTTCTACATTGAGCCGAGAACCGAGGTACCGATCGAGTCGATCGACGCGCTAGTCGGGACGCATCTGCGCATGTGCCGCTCCCTCATCGGGCGCGAGTTCTCTCCCCTGTCGGTCGAGTTGCGGCGACCACGGCCCACGGTCATCGACGATTTCGAACGGCTGTGGCGCGCGCCACTGCGCTTCAATGCCGACCACAACCGTCTGAGGTTCGACACCACAAGCATCGAGCGCGTGCTCGACAGCGGCAACCCCGAGCTCGCGCGCCTGAGTGATGCCGTCTCGGCGCGTTACCTGGCGCGCATCGAACGGCACAACATGGAGGCACGGGTGCGCACGGTGCTCGCGCAGCGCCTGCAGCACAGTGAGCCCACTCAGGAGCAAGTCGCCGAGATTCTCAATGTCAGCGCGCGCACCCTGCAGCGCAAGCTCGGCGACAGCGGCACCACCTTCAAAAAGATCGTCGACGAAACCCGACACGCGCAGGCGCTCGCGCACTTCAGCATGCCGCAAATGAGCGTCAATGAGGTCGCGCATCTGCTCGGGTTTTCCTGCACCAGCAGCTTCACGCGTGCGTTTAGGCGCTGGACCGGTTTATCGCCGTCCCAATGGCGCGCGGGCAGCGGGTCGCGCCCCCCGCATGCGTTGCCGCGGCGGTCACTCGGATCGGTCGATCAACAGGGTCAGTCCGCGAACGCGGCGTATACCCTGTCGCGAAACAGCATCCGCTAGTACTCAGCCTGGCTAGGTGCTTGGATTCCGGCACCTGTGGGATGCCGGCATGCAGCCGAAGCGCGAAACCGAGTCCAAAGCCGTCCCCGGGCCGCAGCATATCCGATGGACCGGTGATCGCGGGGATCGGCCGTCATCGGGTAGGGTAGTCGGCAGAGCGAGCGATTTCGTCTAGGTCATATCTCCAAAGACAATGACGCCGCGGCCCGGCCGGCCCTCTTGAAGATCTGCAAATGCTCGCGGTGCCTCGTCGATCGGATAGGTCCGGGTAATGAGTTCGTCGAGCCTCAATCGACCGCTGCGATAAAGAGCAATGAGCCGCGGAAAATCCAGTTGCGGTCGCGCCGAACCATAGTAGCTGCCGGTCAGGGTTTTTTCGCTGATCGCGACATGTTGCGCGTTCAGAACGATCTTGTCGGCGGGCGCGGCAATACCGACGGTCACGGCCGTCCCGCCGCGGCGCAAGACACCGAAGGCCTGCTCGGAAATCCGACCGAGTCCCACGCAATCG
>Ga0209624_10000373_pt1 | contig 39685 bp, 31 predicted proteins | sample JacPinW_OM2H0_O1_FD_188565 | JGI IMG/M metagenome (GOLD analysis project Ga0209624, IMG submission 188565) | Forest soil microbial communities from Algoma, Ontario, Canada - Jack Pine, Ontario site 1_JW_OM2H0_O1 (SPAdes) (version 2) | ecosystem: Environmental > Terrestrial > Soil > Boreal...
CAGATGGTGGGTCGCGCCTGCAGCAACTCGCTCAGGCGTTCCATGGCGCCGGCGGCACGCTGCATCTCGCCCCACATCTCGGTGAGCGCCGCGGCCGACGTGCCGACGAAGCCGGCGTAAAACAGGAACTGGAGGATCTGCCCGCCCGTCATCGTGCCGGCGATGACTTGGTGCAAACCCAGCCACAGCACGTAGGTAATGCCGGCAAACACCAGCGTAATGCCCATGGCCGTCAGCGCCGCACGCACGCGCGTGCGGCGTATCGCGGTCACGAAGCTGTCTTCCACCGCCTTGCGGTAGCGTTCGCTTTGCAGTTCTTCCAGGGTGAACGCCTGCACCGTCTGGATCGCGTTCAAGGTCTCGCCCGCGAGGCCGCTGGTATCCGCAATGCGATCCTGAGACGCGCGCGACAAACTGCGAACGCGCCTGCCGATGACGATCAGAGGCACGACCACCACGGGAATGAGCACCAGCATGATGCCCATGAGCCTTGCGCTCGTGAGCCCCATCATCACCAGCCCGCCGATCAGGCTCAACGACGAGCGCAAGACGATCGACAGATTGACGCCGGAGATGGCCTGCACCAGCGTCGTGTCGGTGGTCAGGCGCGACAGCACCTCGCCCACGCGCGTGGTCTCGTAGAACAGCGGATCCATGCGCACCACCCGCCGGTACACGGCCGACCGCAGGTCCGCAACCACCCGCTCGCCCAGCCACGTCACCAAGTAGAAGCGCAGTGCAGCGGACACGCCGAATACGACCGACGCCGCCAGGAATCCGATGAGATATCGATTCAGGCTGCTCGCATCCTTGGCGGCAACCACATGGTCGATGAGCTGTCGAATAGCCAGCGGCAGCGACAGCATGGCGACCGAGGCCACCAACAAGGCGCCCAAGGCGGCCAGCAACATGCCCTTGTAGGGCATGACGAAAGGTATCAACGCGCGCAGCGGATTCAGGCTCTTGGCGCGGGGACGGTCGGCGTTTGCACTCATGCCGCCCATGATCCCATAACTCGCCGTTGCGCGCCGACAACGCAAGCACCGGCGCGGCTCTGCTGCATTGCCTTTCAGGCCACGGCCAGCTAAGGTGCAATCTCGAGGGAATTGGCGCGCAGAACGAGCGTACGTCGTTCAAAATAAAATGGGGAACGCATCATGCGGGGATGCCTGAATAATCGTCAGTTGCAGAAGGGCCACTTTTGGATCGCGCGCGTGGGCGCCATCCTCGGCGCAGTCGCCGCGGCGGCGGCTCCGGGACTCGTGCGCGCCGATGCGCCGGCGGCGGAAGAGGCCACCGGGCCTTTGCAGGAAATCGTCGTGACCGCAACCCGCCACGAAGAAGGCTTGAGCAAGGTTCCGATCAGCGTCACCGCGCTGACCCAGGATGCGATGGACATTCGCGGCATCAAGGACTTTCAGGACGTGGCACGCTTCACGCCCGGGGTCAATGTCGACAATTCAGGCACCAACAACATTTCCATCCGCGGCATCGCCTCGAGCGGCGGCGCCGGCACCACGGGCATTTACATCGACGACACGCCGATCCAGATCCGCGCCCTCGCCTTCAATCCCGACGACACTCTGCCGAAGTCCTTCGATGTCGATCGCATCGAGGTGCTGCGCGGGCCGCAAGGCACTCTGTTCGGTGCCGGCTCCGAGGGCGGCACGGTTCGCTACATCACCACCCAGCCCAGCCTGACCCAGAGCAGCCTCTACAGCCGCGAAGAACTCTCCTACACGGAGGGCGGCACGCCCAGCTACGAAGCGGGCGTGGCGGGCGGCACACCCCTCATCGACGGCACGCTCGGCGTGCGCGCCACGGTATGGTACCGCCGCGACGGCGGCTGGATCGATCACATCGACCCGGTAACGCTCGACACCACCCAGAAGAATGCGAACTTCGATCAGACGACCTTGATTCGCGTGGCCGCGATCTGGGCGCCGAACGATAAATTAACCGTCACACCGAGCTACTACTACCAGGATCGGTACCGCAACAATGTCGAGAGCTACTGGGGGCTGTACTCCAATCCGGGCAACAACAATTTCGTGAGCGCGGATCCCACGGAGCGCTCCGACCCGGACAAGTTCTACCTGCCGGCGCTCAAAATCGAAGGTGACCTGGGCTTCGCGAAGCTGATCTCGAACACCTCGTACTTCCACCGCAAGGAGGAGACGGGCTACGACGGAACCTTGTACAACCTCGGTTTCTATCAGACCTTTCTCGGTCCCAACTTCACGCTGCTGCAGCCGCTGATGCTCGACGGCGACGGCGTCCACCTGCCCGCCGGCGCCACGAATTATCAGTCGCCCGCGTCCATCGACAATTTCCAGCAGAACATCACGCAGGAAGTTCGTCTGCAATCGAACAATCCGTCATCGGCACTGATATGGACCACGGGTGTGTTCTTCAGCGAGAACCGTCAGCGCTACCTGGAGCAGATTCACGACCCGCTGCTGAACGAATTGACGTTGGCAACGACCGGCATGCCCTACACGAGCATCTTCACCGATGCGAACGGCAACCCGGTTCCCTATGTCCCGCAATATCCGAACGATTCGTACTTCCTGCTGACCAACGCCAAGGATCAGCAAACGGCCATCTACGGCGAAGGAACCTACAGCTTCACCGATCAGTTCAAGCTCACGCTGGGCGCGCGTTATTCCAAGTCCAAGTATTCCTTCGTCTCGCTGACCGGCGGCCCGCAGTTGTTCAATGCACCGGCCACGGTGGGTGCGGACAAGGATGAGAATGCCTTCACGCCGAAGGTGAGCTTTTCCTATCAGATGGATCCCCGAAATCTCTATTACTTCACCTACGCCAAGGGTTTCCGACCCGGCGGCGGCAACAATCCCGTGCCGTACGCGGCCTGCGCGACGGACTTCCAGAATTTAGGCATCTCGGCTTCGCCCCTGACCTTCAACTCCGACACGGTCAACAGCTTCGAGGTGGGCGCGAAGAACAACATCGACAACCGCATCAAAATCGCCAGCAGCATCTACTACATCCGTTGGAACAATATCCAGCAGACCGTGGTACCGCCGATCTGCCAGATCTCGTTCATCGCAAATCTGGGCCAAGCAACCGCCAAGGGCATGGATATACAAGCGGAAATCGCCCTGACCGACACCTTCACCCTGGAACTCGCAACCGGCTACACAGATGCCCGCTACACCCAGGACTCGCGCCTGACGCCCACGGAGAACCCGCCGGTCGTATCGAGCGGCGATGCCATCACCGGGCAAAGCGGCCAGCCCAACGCGCCCTTCACAGCGACCATCGGGCTGGAGTACAAATTCAAGGCGTTCGATCATGAATCGTTCGTTCGCGTGGACGATGAGTTCCAGAGCCGCGACAAGTGGCCCTCGCCGGGACAGGACCCGACCACGCAACAGTTCGATGCCGCGAACTACGTGCTGGCCTCGACCAACTTCGCGTCGGCGCGCGCCGGCACCAACGTCGGCGGCTGGGAGATCGCCGCCTTCGTCGACAATCTCACCGACTCGCACACGGTCACGAACTACAACTGGACCATCGACCCGGGCGACGGCCAGAGCCGCCTACAGCGCGAGTTCACATTCCGGCCGCGAACCGTCGGTCTGACGTTTACCTTCCGTCTCTAGCGTACGGGGTGTACTGCGTGCCGAAGGCTTCAGCCTTGCACGCGGTACACCCGCTCGAATCGAGCGGCGGCGACGATGCCATGATCGCCGGGCGCGTACTGGACCAGCCAATCACCCGCTTCGCCGCGCAATCGGTCGCCGCCCGCCGAGCGTTCGACGGCGAACGCGACGGCCATGCGCTTGGCAAGGATGGCCACGGGCCGATTGCGGTATCTCCCCGGCTCGCCAGGGGTTATCTGCCCTTCCGGCCGATACTTGGCGTCGAATCGATCCCGGGACACGCACCAGCGATCTCCTGTCGAACCGGTGAGCAGCGCGTCCCCGGCTTGGTAGCGATTGGGACCGACCGCGCTCTCGAGCACGCCGGGCACGGCCGCGAATTCAACCGACACCGTTTCATCCTTCACCGCGCGGCAGGCCGCGCCGTCCACGGAGAGGTCGGGATTCTCGAGTATCAGCATCTCGGCGATATGCTATCGCATCGCCGGTTGCGCGAGTTTTTGCGCGGTGTTACTGTCGGCCAGGAGTTATCTGACCATATAACTAATCTTCGGGGACACCATGCCAGCCACTAACTCGAGCCCTATTTCTAAGCGGGTTTCTCGGCAAGTGTTGCTTTTGCGCACTCTTATAGTTTGTGCCGGCTTCGGCACTGCAAGCGTGGCCGTCGCCGATACGACCGAGACTGCCGCGGCTCCGGCCGCCGGCCTCGAGGAAATCACCGTGACGGCGACCCGCCGCGAGGAAAGCATCAGCCGCGTACCGATCAGCATCACCGCCATTACCCAGGATGCGATCGATCAGAAAGGCATCAAGGATTTCTCGGACGTCGCCCGCTTCACGCCCGGAGTGGCTTTCGACGCCGGCCAGACCAATCAGATCTCGATCCGCGGCATCTCCTCGAGCGGCGGCTCGGGCACCACCGGAATCTATATCGACGATACCCCGATTCAGGTGCGCAGTCTGGGCTTCAATTCCGACGATACACTGGTCAAGCTCTTCGACCTGGACCGCGTCGAAGTGCTGCGCGGTCCGCAGGGAACCCTGTTCGGCGCAGGCTCGGAGGGCGGCACGGTGCGCTACATCACCGTGCAGCCCAGTCTCACCCAGTCGAGCGTGTACGCGAAGGCCGAAACCTCCTACACGGAGGGCGGTGCGCCCAGCTATGAATCCGGCGTGGCGGCCGGTATCCCGATCGTCGACGGCGTGTTCGGCATCCGCTTCAGCGCCTGGTATCGGGAGGATGGCGGCTGGATCGATCGCATCGACCCGACCACGCTCCAAGTGGTGGACAAGAACGCGAACAGCGACGGCACTGCGGTGATGCGGCTCGCCGCCCTGTGGCAACCCAACGATGCGATTCGCGTGACGCCGAGCATTTTGTATCAGAACAGCCAGCGCAACGATGTGACGATTTATTGGCCGGAATATTCGGACCCCAGCGCCAACCGCTACGTCAGCGCCAATCCCACGGCGCGCCCGGAGCCGGACGTGTTCTACCTGCCCTCGCTCAACGTCCAGGCGGACATGGGTCCGGTGAGGCTGATTTCGACCACCTCGTACTTTCACCGCGATGAGATCAGCGGCTATGACGGCACGCTGTACAACCTCGGTTATTATCAGAGCCAGATCCCGTTGTATGGCAACGCCGCAGGCCTCGCGGCCTTCCCGTTGCTCGACGGAACGGGTGTGCACCTCCCTGCGGGGCTGACCGATTACCGCGCCCCCGCGAGCGTCACCAACACGCAACGCAACTTGACCCAGGAGTTCCGGCTACAGTCCACCGATCCGCACGCGCTCGTGAGCTGGACGGCGGGTGTGTTCTACTCGCTCGATCGCCAGTTCAGCCTGGAGGAAATTCACGACCCGATGGCGGATGCGTTATTCAATCAGCTGTTCGGCTATCCCATCGCGGATTTTTTCGGCACGCCTCTGAATCCCAACGGCACTTCCGTGCTGCCGATGGGCGATTCCTATTTCAACCGGCTGGTGAGCTACGACCGCCAGATCGCCGGGTTCGGTGAGGTTAATTTCAATGTGACCGACACTCTGAAACTGACCGCCGGCGTGCGCGTCTCGAAGGATTCTTTTACCATCGAAAGCCTGTCGGGCGGACCGCAGAACAGCTTCACGCTGCCGGGGACCCACTCGAACAGCGAGAACCCTGTCACCCCCAAGGCGGGCATCCAGTGGCAGGTCGACCCGAATAACATGTACTACTTCACCTACGCCAAGGGCTTTCGTCCCGGCGGCGGCAATGCGTCCATCCCTTACGATCCCACCTTTCAAAATCTCACCATTGGATGCACCCAGGATTTCATCAATCTGGGCTTGAAAGACGGCGCGCCGGCTACGTACAAGTCCGATTCGGTGCAGAGCTTCGAGGTGGGCGCCAAGAACAATATCGATAATCGCATTCGCCTGGCCAGCAGCGTCTACTACATCAAGTGGAACAACATCCAGGAAAATGTGGTGCCGCCCATCTGCCAGATCCAATTCACCGAAAACCTCGGCAACGCCGTCTCGAAGGGCTTCGACCTGCAGGCCGATTTCCAGGTGACCGACGGACTATCGATCGAGTCGAGCTTCGGCTATACGGATGCGCGCTACACCACGAGCACCTTTATCGGACCGGTGCAATCCGGGTTGCCGGTGGTGCAAGCCGGCGATGCAGTCGCCGGCCCGAACGGCATCGGGACCGGTTACTCGATTCCGCCCTACTCGATCACCTTAGGCCCGGAATACAAGTTCCAGGCGTTCGCACACGAGTCCTACGTGCGCGCGGACTGGGAGTACCTGGCCGGGGATAAGTGGCTGCATGCCACCCAGGACCCCAACACATCGTCCTACGATCCCACCGGCTTGCCGACCGAGCGGGAGAGCTTCGTCTCGATGCGCGCCGGCACCCAGTTGGGCGACTTCGGGGTATCGCTGTTCGTGGACAATCTCACCGACAGCCATACCATCCTGAATTACAACCATCAGACCAACACCTACGGCGGTCCCGACGGCACTACGCTGCTGGCGAGTCCCGCCTACCGATACGTTTCCTATCGGCCGCGAACCTTCGGCATCACCGTCGTGTTCAAGCACTAGCCCCGGGGCCGACCATCCATGGTCGCGCGGGGACGTATGCGTCGCACCGCCGGCCTTCAGTGCGTTCCTCGTCTAGGCTACCGTGCCATTGGGCGCGTTCAGGCGACCGCTCGCTTGGATTCACGGCCGTAGGCGTCGCCCAATGCCGCGGCCAACAGGTCGAGGCCTTCGGCGAGCACCGCATCCGGAATCGTCAGCGGGGCCAATAGGCGTACGACATTCGCCGCCGTGCCGCAGGACAGGAGGATCAAGCCGCGCGCTTCGGCGTGACTCAGCACGGCCGCAGTCAGTTCGGCGTCCGGCTCCTTGCTCTTGAGATCCTTGACCAGCTCGAAGGCCACCATGGCGCCCAGTCCGCGCACATCGCCGATGCAGGGCAGCTCCTTGGCAAGCGCCTGGAGGCGGCTGCGCATTTTGTCTCCGACAGCCGCCGCGCGAGAGCACAGGCCCTCCGCCTCGATCACATCGAGCACCGCATGCGCCGCCGCGATGCTGATGGGATTGCCGCCGTAGGTACCCCCGAGGCCGCCGGCATGGGCCGCATCCATGATGGTCGCGCGGCCGGTCACTCCCGAGAGAGGGAAGCCGCCGCCCAGGCCTTTGGCCACCGTGATCAGATCGGGCACCACTCCCGAGTGCTCGATGGAAAACATCTTGCCGGTGCGCGCGATGCCGCCCTGCACCTCGTCGGCGATCATGACGATGCCGTGTTCATCGCATAGCCGGCGCAGCGCGCGCAGAAAATCGGCGGGGGCGACGTTGAATCCGCCCTCGCCTTGCACCGGTTCGATGAGGATGGCGGCGACCGACTTCGGGTCGACGTCGCCGTGAAACAGCCGATCCAAGTCGGCCAGCGCCTGCTCCGTCGTGATGCCGTGATAGGGCTGCGGAAATTCCGCGTGATAGACCTCGGCCGGAAACGGACCGAAGCCGCGCTTGTACGGCATGACCTTGCCGGTGAGCGCCATGGTCATGAGCGTGCGGCCGTGAAAGCCGCCGGAAAACGCGATCACCGCGGAGCGCTTGGTGAAATAGCGCGCGATCTTGATGGCGTTTTCGACCGCCTCGGCGCCCGAGTTCAGGAATAAGGTTTTCTTCGCGAAGTCGCCGGGGGCCAGCGCGTTCAGCCGCTCGGCGAGGCGCACATAGGATTCATAGGGCGCGACATGAAAGCAGGTGTGTGCGAACGCCTGGGCTTGCTGCGCCACAGCCTCCATGACCCGCGGGTGGCGGTGGCCGGTATTGAGCACGGCAATGCCCGCGGCAAAATCGATGAAACGCCGTCCATCGACGTCCCACAGCTCGGAGTTCTCGGCCCTGGCGACATAAATGCCCCGGCTCCCCACGCCGGCGGGCACCGCCGCCGCTTTGCGCTGCTTCAGCTCATCTGATTTCGACATTTGTGCGTCCCCTTTGATGGCGCGGCGAGTTGGCGCGGCCAGAGTTTGGAACGGTATCATTGGCAGGCCAATTGAGCAAAAGCACGCCCATGCGCAGTCTTTTGCGCTCGCTCGAGAGTCCGCGTAAGCGTTGAGTTAGCCGGCGCCCAACCAGTTGGATGCGCGCGCTGCGCTGTCGTTGAACCACGCGCGGCTCGAGCGCAGCGCGTTCAAGACCATGGGATAGGTCACGGTGCAGGGGTAGGCCACCGACTCGTGAACCGTCGCGATGAACTCGCGCCATTGCCGGTGATTGGGAAATTTGCGCTTCACTTCGTCGAAGCGGGTCAAAGACTCGGCCGAATGGATGGCCAACATCGCAAATCTCCTAAACAACACTAAACATCGATGTCACGACTATGCCAGGTGCAGGTTCCGGTCACTGTCGGCAGCGAGCATCGCGCCGCGTAGGACTGCGCCCACATCTCTCCTCAGCCGACTTGATAGCCCCTGCCCTGCATGCACGCCGACATCGCGCGGCCGTAGTTGTTGCGAGCCGCATCTGCATTTCCCGAAACGCCGCCGCTGGGGAGCGTCGGGTCGAATCCGGTCTGTCCCTTGGCCCAGTTATGGCACTCGAATTGATCCGCCGCCTGCTGTTCCTTGGTCTGGCCGTTCTTCGGGTAGATCACCATATCGTCGCCCTGCATACTGGTATCGGGCGGCGGCGACGGTGTGTCGGCATTGTCCGGGGGGTCCACTACGGCATAGCCGTTTTGGCCGGGCTGCCAGGTGTAGTACACATTGTCGGCATAGTAGTAAGGGATACCGCCGATCCAGACAGTCGAGTAGTAGGGCGGCAATACCGAGATCACCAGCCCCGCCGGCGGACGCACCACGACGAATCCGGGGCCGCGGGGCGCATACCAAATGCCGCCGCTGAAGTAGAACGGATTCCCGCCGCGATAGTAGGGACGGTACCCCTCCGGCAAGGAGGGTCTAACGGTCCCGAACGGAGGATAGTAACGGCCGTGGTTGTAGCGGCTGTCCAATACCTGGCCGCGCCCGTCAAGTCGACCCGCCGGCGGCCGTCCCTGGGCGCGCGGTTCGGCGCGGCCGCGATCGTGCTCGTCGGCCGTCGCAAGCGTGCCGGCCCCAATGCCCCATAGCAGCATGGACGCCGCCAAAGCGATTCTTGCTATTCGACTCATGACAAGGGTTCCCTGGATTCTCAATTAGGTCACGGTGTAGCCGCGTCCCTGCAGGCAGGCGCCGATGGCGCGCCGATAGGAATCGGCTCGCGCCCGCCCCGCGGCGGCGCTTTGATTGATCTGCGCCTGGGTCTGCTGCGCCTGCGCCTGAGCCTGCGCATCGGACGCGGACCCGATGATGGCGCCCGTGGCACCGCCGAGAACCAGTCCGGCGCCCGCATTACGCGGCCCGGCGATAACGGAACCGATAATGGCACCGGTGATGGCCCCTACGGCCGTGCCCGTTCCCGGGGGGTTGGCGGGTTGAACGATTACCCGCTCGTAGGCGCTGGCATCTGCGCGGCTGGGATCCACCCCGGTCTGCTGGACTGCCCAAACATGGCATTCATAGCGGTCGCGTTCAGTCTGCTCCGGGCTTTGCCCGTTAGCGGGGTAGACGTAGACACGCTGCGGCTGGGGCTGCGGTGCAGGCACCACTACGGTGCGGGGGGGCGGGGTCACGCAGGCTGCCAATAGAAGCGCTGCCGCGGCCGGCACGGCAAATCGCGGTGCGGTCGTCCCTTTGGATAAAAAATGTAGCAATTTCATATACTCCATGCCCTTTCCTAGCTGATCAACGTGAAACACCCGATTTAGTTGACAGCCTTGGCCCCCCTTAAGTTCGGGAAAGGCTCACTTAGCGGGTTTTTGAAACTTCAAGATGAATTGGTCCGTCTTGCCGCGGATTGAAGGATCGAACACTTTCAGAGTGTGGTCATCGCCGGGCTGACGCAGCAAATCGCTGCTCCCCACCAGCTTGAACCCCGCGGCCAGCACTTCGGCCTTCACGGTTTCAGGGTCGATCCTATGTAAAGTCTTGGTATCCCGAAGACCCGACCCCGCCGCCGCGGCGTGGTCCAGGATGAGATAGACGCCGCCGGGTTTCAGGTCGTCGAACACCATTTTATTGAATACCCCCACATCCAGACCGGGGAAATTGTGCAGGTCATGGTAGTTCTGGGATGTCCACACCATATCGACGGGTGCCGGCACGGCGAGCTGGCTGTAGGGCTCTACCACGACACTCACGTTGGAGTAGTTCGGGTCGGCGGCAATCGCCTTCACGCGCGCCGCAAAGTCCGGCACATCCTTCGGTGCATCGGTCAGCGGCGCCGGCACCAACGCGTACACATGTCCAGAACCGCCGACCGCCTTGCTGAATAGACGGGTGAAATAGCCGCCGCCCGGCAAGAGTTCGGCGATCGTCGCACCGCCCGTCACGCCCGCGAACTCCAGAGTCTCCGCCGGCTTGCGGTTGGCATCGCGTTGCCTGTCGGCATCCGGCCGGTTGACGTCGGCAACTGCCGCCGCGATGTTCAGGAGAGTGGGTTTGGCGCTCGCACAGTTTGCGGCCAGCGTCAGTGCGGCCGTCAGCGCGGCGGCAACGATGAGTGGGTGGCGAATCATGGAATACTCCGTTTGATCGACGTGTTCCGGAATTTACAGGTTGACGATTCTAGCACTTGGGAGGGCGCCCTTTGGACAGCCTCGGGCGAATCGGCAGCGTATGATCGGGCGCTTCGCAACGACCGGAGCAGGTTCGACCGCATGAGTTTGAGCGTCTTCGACATCTTCAAGATCGGCATCGGGCCGTCCAGTTCGCACACCATGGGGCCGATGAACGCGGCGCGCGACTTCGTGGAACTATTGGCGGCACGCGATCTTCTCTCGCGAACATCCCAAGTGTCCGCCCAGCTCTACGGCTCCCTGGCCTTGACCGGCCGCGGCCATTGCACGGACCGCGCCATACTCCTGGGATTGGAGGGCATGAGGCCCGATACCATCGATTCCGCCGCCGTCGAACCCGCGCTGCACAGAATACGCGTCAACGGCCGCATCCTTCTGGCAGGAAGGCACGAAATCGCCTTCGACGAGCCGCTCAACCTTCTGTTTCACATGGACCAGGTGCTGCCGGGGCATTCCAACGGCATGCGCTTCACGGCGCACGATTCGGCCCTGCAAGTGCTGGCGCGCGAGGAGTACTACAGCATCGGCGGCGGCTTCATTGTTCGAGCCGGCGCCGAGGCCAATGTCGGCGCCGCGCGCCGCGAACCTCCATTCGAGTTCAATTCCGGCGCGCGCCTGCTCGAGCTCGCTCGCGCGCAGGGTCTGGAAATTCACGAGCTGATGCAGGCCCGCGAGCGCACCTGGCGCACCGATGCCGAGATTCGCGCCGGACTTCTTCGAATTTGGCAGGTGATGCAGGATTGCGTGCGCCGCGGCTTCGAGGCCCAGGGACTGCTGCCCGGCGTGCTCGGCGTGCGGCGGCGCGCGCCGAAGCTGTACCGCCAACTCATGAGCGGCGATCCCATGAGCCCCATGCATGCCCTGGATTGGGTCAACGTGTTCGCATTGGCCGTCAACGAGGAGAATGCGGCCGGCGGACAGGTGGTCACGGCACCCACCAACGGCGCGGCGGGAATCGTACCGGCGGTGCTGCACTATTACCGGCGCTTCGAGACCGGAGCCGACGACGACGGCGTGATTCGTTTTCTGCTCACGGCCGCCGCGATGGGCATGCTCTACAAGCAGAACGCCTCCATATCCGGCGCCGAGATGGGGTGTCAGGGCGAGGTCGGCGTCGCGTGTTCCATGGCGGCCGCCGGCTTGGTGTCTGCGCTCAACGGCAGCAACGAGCAGATCGAAAATGCCGCCGAGATCGGCATGGAGCACAATCTGGGCCTGACCTGCGATCCGGTCGCCGGATTGGTGCAAATACCCTGCATCGAGCGCAATGCCATGGGCTCGGTGAAGGCGATCAACGCGGCGCGCCTCGCGATGCGCGGCGACGGCTCGCACAAGGTATCGCTCGATCAAGTGATCGCGACCATGCGCCAAACCGGTCACGACATGTCGACCATCTACAAGGAAACCTCGCAGGGCGGCCTCGCCGTCAACGTCCCCGAATGCTGAACCACCGGCTAACCGGGCGCCTTTACTCGGCAGTCAGACCGTGCGCTCGCTCAGCCGGTGGCCTGCAACCCCTGGGCGATCCCGCTGATCGTCGCGCGCAGAGCACCGAACAGTGCCGGATCCTTGCGGCCGGTACTGCGCCAGCGCTGCAGCAGATCCACCTGCATGAGATGCATGGGATCGATGTAGGGATTGCGCAGCTTGATCGATCGCTGCAGGGTGGGATCGCCGTCGAGCAGGGTCGTCGTGCCGCGCAGGCGCAGCACGTGCGCCTCCGTCAATGCAAATTCCTTGCGGATGAGCTCGGCCTGCGTGCGCAGCGCCGTGCCTGCCAGCGCGTCGTAGTGACCGGCAATTTCCAGGTCGGTCCGCGCCAGCATGGCCTCCACATCGTCGAGCAGGTGCCCGAAGAAAGGCCATTGCGCGGCCATCTGAGCAACCACATCGGCGCCGTGCTGTTCCAATGCCGACTGCAGGCCGCTGCCGAAGCCGAACCACCCGGGCAGCATGTGGCGGCTTTGCGTCCATGCGAACACCCAGGGGATGGCCCGCAACGCGTGAACCCCGCTGCCGTCGGGCCGCGCCGCCGGACGTGATCCGATGTGCATGCGCTCGATCACGTCGAGCGGCGTGGCCGCGCGGAAGTATTCGAAGAACTGCGCGCTGCCGAACACCAATTCGCGGTATGCCGACAGGCTGCGCGCGGCGATCGTCCTCATGGCCGCCATCTGTGCCGGCGGGGTCGGGGATTTCGTTCCGGCGTGGGCCGTCACCAGGGCCACGGATGCGAAGGTACGCTCCAACGTGCGCATCGCGATCGGCCGCAGGCCGTAACTCTGATTGACCACCTCGCCCTGCTCGGTCAACCGCAACGCACCGCGAATGGCGCCGTCCGGCGCCCCCTCGACCAGACGTTCCGTGCGCCCGCCGCCGCGCGACGGAGTGCCGCCGCGGCCGTGAAAGACCAGTACCTCAATGCCGATTTCGCGCGCCGCCTGCAGCAACTCGGTCTGCGCCACCTGCAAGGACCACCGTGAGGCGGCGATCCCCCCCTCTTTGTTGCTGTCGGAATAGCCGATCACCACCCTCTGGCGATTGCCGCGCGAGACCAGATGCCGCACGTACGCCGGCTCGCGGTGCAGCGCGCGAAGAACATCGCCGGCGCGTTCCAACGAGTCGATCGACTCCAGCAGCGGCGCCACATCGAGCGGCGCTTCACCCGTACGCTTGTCGGTGATATCCGCCCATCGCGCGAGCAGCAGCACTGCCAGCACGTCTTCAGGTCCCTGGGCGCCGCTCACGATGTATTCACCGATGGCTCGGGGTCCGAATTTGTGCCGCGCCTGTGCGATGGCCTCGAACACCCAGAGACTGCGGCGTCCGATGGCGTCGAAGGTCGACGTAGGCCCCTGGTCGCGCGCCAAGAGATCGCGAAGCTGCGTCAGCCGCTCCTCGGGCGCCAGCATCGGCCAATCCGCCAATCCCAAGCCTTGCGCAATCACCTGATCGTGCATGTGCGCATGCTGAGTGATGTCGAGCGTCGCAAGATGAAAACCGAAGGTGCGCACCCTGCGCATGAAGCGCCTGACCAGGAAATATCCGGCGTGGCGCCCCCGATTCAAGATCAGGCTATCGGCCGCGAGCGTCACGTCGGCCAGCAATTCGTCGGGACTCTGGTAGGCGTTGGGCCGGCCTTCGTAGGTCGCCTTGAGCCTCTCGCCGATCTGCCCGAAGAACATGCGGTACGGCATGCGATCGTGCCGCGCCGGCGCAAGCGCCTGGGCGCCCGGCAGTATGGCGCTGTAGTCATCGATGCGGGCGGCGAGCGCACCGCTCACGCCGACGCGGTTTGCGCTTTGGCTCAGGGTTTCGGCGAGCTGGCCGCATTCGGTGAAGTACGTCGACACGATCACCTGCCGATGGCGGTGCAAGGTCTCGCGAATGGACTTGCCGTGCACGTCCGGATTGCCGTCCATGTCGCCGCCGACCCAGGAACCGAAGTGCAGGATGCTGGGCACATCGAGCCGTTCGACCGGAACTGCGAAGGCCTTGGCCAGCGCCGCCTCGATTTCTTCGTAGAACAGCGGCACGACGCGGTACAGAATGTCGATCAGATAGAACAGGACGTGCTCGCGCTCGTCGACCACCGTCAAACCCTCGCGCGGATGCTCTTCGGTTTGCCAGATGCTCGTGATCTCGAGCCGCACGCGGGCCCACAGAGTATTCAATTCGGCGGACGTCGAGGCGGCATTCTGCCGATCGAGCAAGTCCTGGGCGATGTGCTGCTGCTTGCGCAGGATGGTGCGGCGGGTCGATTCCGTCGGATGCCCCGTGAACACGGGCTCGATGCTCATGGAGCCGATCAGAGCGAGCGTCTGCTCGAGCGTCATTCCATCGCGCTGCAGGCGTGAGATGCAATCGGCGATGCCGCCGGGTTGCCCCGTGCTCGGATCGTCGAGATATTGGCGGCGGCGGCGAACGCGATGCACTTTCTCCGCCGTGTTCACCGCCTGGAACCAGATGGAGAACGCACGGGTCAGGTCCGTCGCCGCCGACGGCGACCGGCCCGTGGTGCGCGATTGCAATTCCGCCTCCCCGGCGGCGTCCCCCTCGCGCCGCCGGATGGCCGCCAGCCGATCGTCCTCCACCAGCGTGAAGAATTCCTCGCCGCCTTGGTCGCGCAGCATCTCCCCGATCATGGCGCCCAGGGCGTGCACGTCCTCGCGCAGGCCTGTGTCCTTGGCGGGAAATTGAATGCTTTGACGATACATAATGCTAGGCTCTCGAGAATTAGCTGGAGAATTTATTATGAGCTTGTTGGCGCAGATCGCCATATTCCTCGCCGCCGCGGTCATCGCGATCCCCATATTCCGCTACTTCAGGCTGGGCTCCGTTCTCGGCTACCTCGCCGCAGGCATCGTCATCGGCCCCGCCTGCCTCGGGCTGATCAGCAAGGTCGACGCCACGGAACACATCGCTGAGTTCGGCATCGTACTCCTGATGTTCGTCATCGGCCTCGAGCTGCAGCCCTCCCGCCTCTGGGTGATGCGCAAATCCATCCTCGGACTGGGGCTGGCGCAGGTGCTCGCGACCACCGCGTGCATAGGCTCGGCGGCGTACTTCGCGTTCGGCGTGGGATTCGCGCCCGCGCTCGTCGTCGGCTTCGGCCTCTCGATGTCCTCCACGGCCCTGGTTCTGCAGTTATTGGCGGAGCGAGGACAACTCAATTCTCAATACGGACGATCCGCCTTCAGCATCCTCCTATTTCAGGACGTTGCGGTATTGCCGGTGCTGGCCCTGCTGCCGCTGCTCGGGGCCGCCTCGGCCAAGACCGCGGGCCCGGGGGGATGGCTCGCCATCAAGTTCATCGCCGTCATCGCCGCCGTCGTGCTTGGCGGCCGCTACGTGCTGCGCCCCATGCTGCGCATCGTCGCCGCAACGCGCGTCGCCGAAGCCTTCACGGCCGCCGGACTGCTCGTGGTCATCGGAACCGCTCTGCTGGTCAGTCAGGTGGGATTGTCTCTGTCGCTGGGCGCTTTCCTGGCCGGAGTACTGCTCGCCGACAGTGAATTCCGCCACGAACTCGAGGCCGACATCGAGCCCTTCAAGGGCCTGCTGCTCGGGCTGTTCTTCATCACGGTCGGAATGTCGGCCAACCTGGGCCTGGTGCTCGAGAAGCCGCTGACCCTCATCGGTCTGACCTTGGGGTTCATGCTGATCAAGGTCGCGGTGCTTCGGGCGATCGGGCGGCTCTCGGGTCTGTCCAACACGGCCGGCCGGGGGCTCGCGTTCAGTTTGCCCTCCGGCGGCGAATTCGCTTTCGTGCTGTTCGGCCTCGCCGCCTCGCTCGGCGTCATGGATACCGGAATGGCCGAGCTGCTGGTGCTGGCCGTGACGGGGTCCATGGTACTGAGCCCGCTCCTGCTGACGCTGCACGATGTACTGTTCAAGAAGAAGGAGCCGGAGGGTCGGCCCTTCGATACGCCGGAGGAGCTGTATCCCAGGGTGATCATCGCGGGCTTCGGGCGCTTCGGGCAGATCGTCGGCCGTATCCTGCTCGCCAAGAAAATCGCCTTTACCGCCCTCGAAGCGAATCAGACCCAGGTCGATTTTCTGCGCCGTTTCGGCAACCAGGTCTACTACGGGGACGCCTCCCGGTTGGAGCTGCTGCGCGCCGCTCACGCCGAAAATGCCCAAGTTTTCGTGCTTGCCATCGACGATGTCGAGGCCTCCGTGCGCACCGCGGAATTGATCCGCAAACACTTCCCCCACCTGAAGATCTTCGCGCGTGCGCGCAACCGCCAGCACGCGTTTCGGCTGCTGGATCTGGACGTGCGCTACACGATCCGCGAAACCCTGGTGTCCAGCCTCGAGATGTCCGAGAAGGTGCTCGAGTCCCTGGGATTGTCGAAATCGGCGGCCGTCGACACGGTGCGGCGGTTCCGCGCCCACGACGAGGCGACCATGGCGAAGCAGCAGGCGGTGAAGGACGACGAAAACAAGTTCTTGCAGACCACCCGCGAATCGGCCGAGCAATTGCTGCATTTGTTCGAGACCGACGCAGCGGAAGCCCAGGAGCCTGCGCCCAAGCGCCGCACGGCGAATGCTTAGGAACCCCGCCCGCCCGCGGCAGGCTCAGCGGGGATTGAGCAGGACCGTGGTGTCGAAGCTCTCGAAGCCGGTGAGCACGCGGCGGTAGGAGTTCTGCATGATGCGCTGCGCGTTCTTGTCGGCGCGCGCCCCCAGCAACATGCGAATCATGACGTCGTCCTGCGGGCGCGAGATGTCTTCGCCCAGCAACTGGTAGGCGAAGCGCGCCAGACGCTGGTTCATTTCATTGGCGAAGCGCAGACGCGTGACGTCGTTGCCGTCGCCCGCGCCCACCTTGGCCTCCTCCGCGACCTCGAACATCAGGCGCGTGATGAACCGCGCCTTGTCGACCAGGCCGAGATCGCTGAAGAACTCAATTTCTGATTGGATGTTCATCCGGCGGGGAAGAAGTCGATGGGTTTGGTGGCCGTAAGCGTCGCGACATCCTTGGCATCGAACTTGAACATACGGATGCGCGCCAGTAGTTTGCTCTCAAATTCCTTGTCGCCCAAGTCCGACGAGACGATGTGCGCCGCGGTGATGTCGCCCGACGGGGAGATGGTGAGCTCGAGCACCACCTTGCCCTGCAGCGCCGGATTGTCGCGCAAGGCGCGGGCGTACATGGCGTCGATCGCGCCCTTGTTCCTGGTGAACACCAGGGCAATCTCGTCTGCGCTGCGCGATGCCTTGCCGCTGCCGCCGGCGCGGGTGGCGCCCTGGCCGGATGCCCCCATGTTGGGATCCTTCACCTGGGTGGTGTAGATGCCGCGCAGGGAGCCGGAACCCGCGGCGAGGCCGCTGCTGGTGGGCGCGTTGATGCCGCCGCTGGTTCCCCCGACCTTGGAGGAGATGATGTTGCGGCTCACCACGCTCACATCGCCCGGGTCGGTCGTCTTTTGCTGATCTTTCTGAAATTTGTCCAGGTCCACGTCGCGCAGGGCCGCGAGTTGGTCGAACACCTGCGCGGTCTTGGCCGCCTTCACCCGCGGGTCCACGGGCTTAGGCACGACCGGCGCCTTCTCGAGCGGCTTCTCCGGCTTGGGCGGCGGCGGCGGCGGCGGCGGCGGCGGCTCCATGACCAGCTGCACCACTCTCTCCGGCAACGATTCAGTGTTCACCACGATCTTATGCCGTGGCAGAAAGGGCATGAGAATGGCGATGATCGCGAACACGATGGCAAGATTGCGCAGTATGGTGCGGAAGCGCCGCTCCATTTCCTCCGACGGCGACCACGGCAGTTCATAGCGCCGGTAGTACGGCGCCAACGTCGTGGGAGTGCGCTGTGCTGGGTTCGCGGCTGTCATCTAGGTTGCCGCCCTTTCGCGTTCGACCACGGCGAAGGACACCTTGCCGTATTCAGCCTCGCTGCAGCTCATCATGATCTTCTTCAGCACGCTGTACGGCGTGCTCTTGTCTCCCATGATGGTCACTTCGCGTTTGGAGGCGTCGGTTTGCTGCGCCGTGCGCAGGCTACGGTCGTTCTGCGCCAGCAACGCCGCCTTGAGCGGTGCGAAGAACGGACCCTGGTTGGCGGCGACGTCGTTCAAGGAGCCGACCAACTCGCCGTCCACGTACACCGAGTCCTTGGTAACCAAGACGACCACGGCGGCGCTCGGCTTGCGGTCGGACAGGGACTGAGGAATCGAGATGTTCTTGGTGTTCGGCAGGATGTCGACCTCCGCCGTATGCGCGAGCAGGAACACCACCAGGATGGTCATCATGTCGATGAACGGAATCAGCGCGAAATGGTTCGCGCCGTGCTTGCGCCTGCGGTGGCGCTGGATTCGATAGGACGTCATATGGGCGCATCCCCGATGGAGATGTCCGGAAATAGCTCGCCCTTCGAGAATGGCGCAACCGGCAGCTGGTACACGCGCACCGTGTCCATGACCTGCACCAGGGTGTCGTAGGTGGTAGCCGGGCCGGACAGGATGGTCGCCTCGGTCATCTGCGGATACTGCGATTTGACCCTGCGGATGAATTCCGAGAGACCGTCCAAGTCGTAGCCGGTCGGCGTGTTGGCCAGGGTCTTGAGGGGACCTGAGTTGCGGTCGTTGACCACGAGGTCGTCGGGGCGAATGATGACTTCGAGCTTCAGGTCCTTGGGCAAGTCGAGCGGTGCTGCATTGCTGTTGTTGGGCAGGTTCATCTGCAGGATGTTCGTCTTGGAAAACACCGCGGTGAAAATCAAGAAAAACACCAAGATCACCATCATGTCGATCATCGGCACGATGTTGAGATCATCGCGCCCTTCGTGATAGCGGGCGTGATTGCGTTGGACGCGGCGCGCGGATTTTGACTTCATTTGCGAGGATCCTGAACGGGTACCTTCAGATGCTGCCGCGTGCTGCGGCGGGAGCTCGTGCGGCGGGGGCCGGGGGCGCCGCGGGCGCATGCGCGGGCTCCGACTGCCGCTCCGTGATGGAGTTCAGGAATTTCACCGACGCGATTTCCAGGCTGTCGATCAGCGAGGTGGTCTTCGACTCGAGAAACATGTGCGCCGTGAGCAGCGTGATGGCGACCGCCAAGCCGGACGCGGTGTTGTTCATCGCCACCGAGATCGCGGCCGCGAGCAGGCTGGCCTTCTCCGCGGGATTCGCGGTCGCGACGGCGCTGAAGGCGCCGATGAGGCCGGTGATGGTGCCGAGCAGGCCGATCAACAGGCCGACGTTGGCCAGCGACGACAGGTAGTGAGTGCGCTTCTCGATGCGCGGGATGACCTCGAGCAGACTCTCGTCCATGGCCTTTTCGATGTCGTCGCGGCGGCGCGCACTCGCGACCCGGGCCACCCCGTAGTTGAGGATGGTGGCGATCGACGCCTTGGAGTTCTGCGTGAGGCCCACCACCTGCTTGAAGTTGCCGGCGCTCAACGCGGGCACCAGGTCGTCCCACAGACTGCGGTTGCGAATGGTCTCGCGGGTCAAGTACACGTACCGCTCGATGGCGATCGATACGCCGACCACGAATATCAAGGCCAGGGGGTAGAGGAACACTCCGCCGTCCTTGAAGAAATTGACGATAGAACTCATGAAATTCATCTGCGCGCTCCTAAGAAATGTCTCCATCCGCTCCGAACCTGAGATTCAACCAGATTCCGTAAAATCAGCTATGACTTACTTCTCACCCTGCGGCGCCGGTTTGGGCGGCGCACCATTTTGGGACGTCGCTTCCACCGCCCTGTAATAAATCACTTCGCGTTTGAATACGTCCCGGTCGACCGGGGCCAGGATCTCATCGACCAGGCTGTTCATCGGCTTGGCCGTCAGGTCGCCGATATCCGACTTCTTCCAAGGGACGATATACATGACCTTCGGCTGCTCGCGGTCGCCGGTGACGGTGGCCGTGCCCAATTCCAGCCGATCGGTCTTAGGCTGAGCCGTGCGGGCTGGGGCGGGCGGGGTGCGCCCGGTTGCGGGAGCCGGGGCCGCCGGCGGCGCGGGGGCTGGCGCCGCCTGGGAGGCCGCTGCAGGGGCGCTGGCGGTGCCTGCAGCCACCGAGCCCGAGGTGTCGGCCCGGGGCTCGCCGGCCTCGGATTGCGCGGTCGCCTTGGCCGACGGCGTCGCGGCTGGCGGGGGCGCGGACGGAGGGCTCGCGGACGGCGGTTGCTGCGCCGCTGCGGCACCGCAAATGCAGATCCACGCGATCGAAATCAAGATTTTGGCCGGAGTGCTCATGCAGGCTCCTTTTTGGGCGCCGGTGCCGATGCCCCGACGCGTTTGCGCAATTCCACTACCCAGCCGGCGACTTGTTTGTTCTCGCCGGCAATCTCGAGGTAGCGCTCGAATTCCTCGAGCGCTTTCTGCGGCTGTGCAAGATATAGATCGTAGAGCACACCCAAGTTCAGATGCGCCGGAGCGTAATTGGGCTCCGCCGCTATCGTACGCTGATAGGCCGCTTCGGCCTCCGTAAATTTTCCGAGCCGGCGCAGGGCGATGCCGAGTTCGTTGCCCGCAACCGCGTCGGTGGGCTTCTGCGCCAGCGCAGCCTTGAAGGCCGCCTCGGCCTCCGGCAGGCGCGAATCGCGCAGGTACAGCAATCCCAGGTTCACTTGCGGTCCGGTCAATTGCGGATAGGCGACGACCAGCTCTTTGAATTCCAATTCCGCATCGGTGTTGCGTCCGGATTTCATCAGCTGCAGCGCCTGCGCATAGGCTTGCGTCGCACTTTCAGGGACGGGGGTGGTATCGACGGCCGCCGCGGTGCCGTTGGTGCCGCCGGGGGCGCCCGTGGCGCCCGGCGCGGCGGCCGCGCCCGGAATCGACGAGGCTGAGGCTCCGGCAACACCCGGCGCGGTCGCCGTGCCCGGGGTCGCCGCCGCGGCCGGCGTGACCGTTGGCGTCCCTGCTGTGGCAGCCGGCGCGGACGTGGGGGTCCCCGCTGCGGCGGCCGGCGCACGGGCTTCCACGGACGCAGTCGCCGGTTTCGGCGGCGCGCTGTGGCAGGCGGCCAGCATCGCGAGCACGCTCGCGCTAACGAATCGATTCGACCAGCTGTTCACCGATCTCCACCTTGCCGTAACGGCCTGGATTGAGTTGCGCCAGCGCTGCGAAGCTCTTCTGCACCCACTCATCGTAGGTGCCGTCCTTCGTCCGCGCCGCGTTGACTTCGTGCAATTTGATGGCCTTCTCCTCGAACGGGAAAGCCTGCTCCTCGAGCAATACGTCGTATTGCTCCAATTCGTCCTTGGATAGACTCTTGGGCCGCTCGGAGCTCATCAAGTCCTTGCCCAGCTGACGATACAATTCTGCGCTCTCGAAAGTGGCCGCGGTGGTGACCTCGGCCACCTGGTAGTCGGCCGCCTGCTCGTAAGCCTTGAGTGCCGCCTCCATGGCCTTGCGCTTTTCGGGCAGGGATTTCTTGAGCGGCGCCACGAGCTTGATGCGCTTGAACTCCTCGCGTACCGGGATCGCCAGCGTGAGCGTCGCCTTTGCGGCGAGGTCGCGGCTGCGGTCGGTGCGCGCGGCCCCCGCGGCGCGATCGGCGGCGATGATGTCGCGCAGCCAGGCGTCGCGCGCCTGCGTGTCGCCAGCCTTTGCCGCAATCGAGCTCAGCTTGTTGCGCGCTTCCATTGCCGGATTCAAGGGCTGCGGAAAGTGCTTCACGAATGCTTCGAGCATGGTGCGCGACTTCGCCGTGTCGCCCGCCTTGTCGTAGAGATCCGCCGCCTGCAGGGTGGCTTCGCGCTGCACGTCCGCGGATTCGCCGGGGCTCTGCGCGATTCTCTCGAACTCCGCGGCCGCCTGGCCGGGGTGATTCGATTCCGTATAGGCCACCGCCAGATTGCGCGTGACATCGGCCTGCAGCGGACTCTGCGGAAAGTTGCGGCGGAAGCCCTCCAACACGACGATGGCCCGATCCCATTTCTTGTCCTTGACGAGCAGGGCCGCCGCGTCGAAATCCGCATTCGCGCGTACTTTCGAGGTGGGCGCCAATGCCGCCACCCGCAGAAAGTCCTCCACGGCCGCCGCGCTGTCGCCGGATTTGCTCTTCTGCTCGCCCTGCTTGTAGATCGACGCGGCCAGGCGCTCGACGATCACACCGCGCTCGGGATCGTTCGCGGGCATCAGCGTCTGCGCGTGGCCGTACGCCGTTTCCGCCTTGTCGAACACGCCCTGATCGAAGTTCGAATTACCGATCACGGTCCAGGCAACGCGTTGTTTGGTCGCATCCACGGGCGGTTGCCGCGCCAGCAGCGTCTCGGAGGCTGCGATGGCCCGGGGGTAATCCTTGATCGTGTACAAATCGGTGGCGGCACGCGTCAGCACCGTCGCGCTCTCCGGATGGTTGGGAAAGGTCTGTGCGAATTTCAAGGAACTGTCCACACTGCGGCTGTGCACCGATGCCTTGGCCTCGCCGCTCGAGGCTTCCTCCTGTTTTCCATAGGCGACGATCGCGGCATAGCCCGCTGCCGCGGCCTTGTCATGAACGCCGTAGTGGTAGGCCGTGCTCTCGTATTCCTTGGCCGCGTCGAGGTATTGCTTGCTCTCGAACAGGGTGTCGGCGAGCAGGTAGTTCGTGACCGCCGAATCCGGATCGTCCGGGAAGGATGTCAGATAGCTGCGGTACCACTTCGCCGCCTCCTGATAGTCGGCCACGTTCTTGCTGCGCTGCGCCTCGGCGTGATAATGCTGCGCGACGTCCTTGAGATTGGTTTTGAGCACCGCCACGACCTTCGGTTCCTTCTTCGGGTCCCTTCCCTGCCAGTACGCCGTGCCGAAGCTGTAGTTTTCGACGAATTCCTTCTTGCCCTGAAGCACGAGCTGCGGGAACCCGCCCTTTTGGTAAGCCTCGATGGCCTGCATCTCGAGCAGCGGCGCCTTTTCGTTGTTGCGGTCCTGCGAAACGAAGGCGCGGTAGCTGTCCGCCGCATCGGTGTAGCGCTCCTTCTCCATGTAGAGGTCGCCCAAGCGCGCATACAGCAGATAGTAGTAGGGCCGCGGCGTGCGATGTTTGACGAAGTCGTCGACGGTCTTCGGCCCGTCCAGGTAGGAGAACGTGATGCTCATCACCCGAAAGGTGTCCTCCACCAATTCGCGGTTCGGCCTGCTCAACGTCTCCAGTTCGATCAATTCCGACGGATTGCGCTTCGACACCAGCACCGAGTCGAGCACGCCCGCGAAGGATTGCAGACTGCGCTCGCTCTCACCCTGCTTGAACAGCGACCAGCCGTGCTTGTACAGGCTCTGGTTGTAAAATCCTGATTTGGCGCCGATCTTGATGACGGCCTCATAGGCGGTTTGCGCCTTGGGGTACGCCTTGTCGGTGAACAGCAATTCGCCGCGCCGGAACTGCGCCTCGTCCATGTAGCGGCTGTTCGGAAAATTCGCCACCAGCTGATCCAGGGATGCCAGCGCCTTCTCCGGCTGCGCGTTGAGTTCGTAGGCGCGGGCGAGCTGGTACAGCACCGAATCGTTGCGCTCGTACTTCGGGTAGGTCTTCAGCAGCGCCGAATACAGGTGGATGGCTTCCGTTGCGCGCAGACCCTCGTTGGTGATGAGCTCGCGCTCGATGCGTTCGGATTCGGAGCTTTCGAGATTCAGATCGCCGAGGCGGCGCAGGGCTTCGGCGCGCAAGGCGGCATCGCCGGCATTGAGGTCGAGAAAGCGCCGGTAGCTGTCCATGGTCTTGTTGGCATCGACATTTTTCGGCGGATCGGTATTGACTTCGATCTGCTGGGCGTCGAGATCCTTGATGGTCGGCGGATTCTTGTCCGCGGCCTGGCCGGGCGATCCTGCGAACGGCGCAAGCAGGGCGATGGCGACTGTCGCGAGAGCGGTTCTCATGGCGTCGCCTTCGGCTTTTCGTTCGACGCCCGGTCGTATATCGCCGCCAATTCATAGCGCGCCTGAATCTGGTAGATCGCGATGCGCTGCTTCTGGCCCTCGAGCTCGCGGATTGCGAGCGCCTGCAGGAACCGGTTCTGCTGTCCCGACACATCCGCCAACCGCTCCTGCAATTTCTCCATGCGCGCGCGCATGTCCGCAACGCGGCCCGCGTAGGCGCCGGTATTGGTGGGCACGCCCGCCCTCGCCTGGCGCACCATGACCGCCCGCCTCTGCGTCTCCTTCAGTTCCGCTTCGAGCTCCTTGACCGAACGGCGCTCGTTCCACAGCCGGGCTTTGAAGCTCGCCGACAGCCGCCAGTACAAGACGCCCTTCATCAGTCGGTGCTTTGCGCGCATTTCGGCGAGATCGGGATCGTCGGGATGCGCTGCAAGGTAGTCCTCGATGCGCTTCAATCGCGCCCAGGTGCGCTGCTCCTCGGGAGTACCCAGGGCGGCGACCTCGTTGGATTTCTCGATTTCGTTGATGCGAGATTCGAAATCCACGCGCTTTTGCGTCAGAGCGTCCAGATCGGTCGCCGCCATGACGGCATCGGCCTTCGGAACCCGCTGGTTGTACGCCTGCTGGCGCGTGTCGAGCATGTCATCGTAGGCCGACACATCCTCGCGCCAGCTGTCCAGATTGCGGCTCATGTAGTTGAGCTCGCGGTAATTCTTCAAACCTTCCTGAAACTCGTTGCTCGCGAGCAGCGTGTAGAGATAGCGCGATTCGGGAGCGTTCGGCAAAGTGGTGAGCTGCCAGTACCAAGTCAACGTGTCCTTTTTGTCGTCGTCGAGCAGGCGGTCGAGCAGGTGTCCGCTGCGGATCTCCTCGATCGAGTCGTCGATGTGCTTCATCTCGGCGTCGAAGGAGTCGATGGCCGAGCTGTAATATTCGGCGGCCTGGCCGGTCGCCGACAATTGGGTGTAGGCATAGGGGACGGTGAGGAAGGATTCCTGGACCGCCGAGTCGAGCAGGCTGCGCTTGCGCAGCGTCAGCCAGGGCACCAGCGCCCGCTTGAATTCACCCACTCCCGCGTCCGCCCAGCCGACACCCAGCAGCGCTTTGCTGGAGTAGGGTCCTTCGAGACGCACCCGCTGCAGTATGGGTTTGGCCTCCGCGGCGCGCTGCGCCTGCAGCAGCGCGAAGCCGAGCGCGAGGTTCGCCTTGTCCCTGAGCGAGAGCAGTTCCTCGCTGCGCGTCTCGATGCGCCCCACCCGATCGAGATAGGGGATGGCGTCGGCGAGCCGGTCCTTGCGCACGAGCGCCACCCCCAGGTTGAACTGCGCGTAGGCGGTCCAGTCGGGCGCGCCGTGCCAGCTGCTCAAGGCCGCAATGGCATCGTCATAGCGCTCCTGGCGCATCATCAGCTGCGCGAGCAGCATGTAGCGTTCGGCGCTGATGCGCGGGTCGCCCTTGTCCGAGACCTGTTTCAGCGCGCGCTCGGATTCCTCGAGATATCCTCTTTGATACCAGACCTTTCCCAAATAGAACCAGGCCTTGTTGCGGACCGCGGGCGAGGTATTCTTGTTGAGCAGCTCCTCGAAGATCCTGCCTGCCTCGACATGTTCGCCCAAGCTTAGATACAAGCCGCCCAAGAGCAGCTCCGCCTCGCCCTGCGTGTGCGGTATGCGGTCGAGTTGCCGGGCGGCGAGCAGCCGTGTAATCGAATCGAAATAATCGTCCTGATAGAAATAGAACAGCACATCGCCGTAGTGCAGATCCTTCACATCCTGCGGAGGCAGGCCGTTGGGATCCGGCTTGATGTTCTTGGGCTCTGCGGCCGTCCACGGCAGCGCCAACATCAACCCGCCCAGAATGAGCGGCCGCAGGCTGTTAATCAGTCGTTGCACGCATCATTCCCAGTCTTTGATCGCGAATTCCGGCTGATGCTTGGCCACACGGTCCGTGATCTTGAGTTCCAGATACTTGGCGCCCACTCCCTTGTCGAACGTGATCGTGGCGCCGCGCTTGTAGTCGCGCTCGACGGGGCCCTTGCCCGTGAAGAAGGCCACCAGCTCGTGCTTGCCGACCTTCAGATTGCCCAAATAGATCTGCTGCACGCCGCCCTTCAGCAGGGCGTCCGCTTCGCGGGCCGTGTACAGGTAATTCTTGACCTCTTTGTTGTCTATCTTGATCGTCACCGAATCCAACGCAAAAAACGCTCCGACGTCCATCGACACGTACAGGGCAACCTGGGTGTTGGCGGGAAACAGCAGTTCCTCTTCCAGCACGAACAGATCCTTGTTCAGGTCGATCACGTCTTTCTTGAGGCCCTGCACCTCCTGATCCAGCGTCTTGAAGTCCGCGGGCGGAGCATCGGGAGCGGCAGCCGGAGCGGCGTCCGCGGCCGCGGCGGCCGGCTCGGCACTCGGGGTGGCGGCGGGGGGCGCGGCGACGGGGGCGGCGGCAGACGCGCCTGCAGCCGGAGCCGGCGCGGCGGCGGCGGCCGGCGCGGCCGCGGGCCCCGCCGCGAGCGCGATCCCGGCGCCCAAGGCGCAGGCCAGCACCGCTCCGCGCACAATGATCGACACAACTCGATGCTTGGAATTCATAACGGGCCTTTGAGGGTTTACTCGCGCAGCAATTCGCGAATGTGATCGAGATAAGCGCGCTCGTCGCCGCGCTTGAAGCCGACATTGGAATACCGCACGATGCCCGCGCGATCGACCAGGATCGTCATCGGCATTTTCTGCAGCTGGTAGTCCCGGCCGATGTCGGAGCCGGTGTCGAACAGGATGGGATAGGAGACCTTCATGGCGCTCGCAAATTCGCGGGCGCGGGCCAAGTCCTCGTCGATCGACACGCCTAGCACCACCAGCCCGGCCCGGCCGTAGGTGGTGTTGATGCGATCCAGAGCCGGCATTTCCTGGCGCGAGTCTCCCGCCCAGCGCGCCCAGAAATTGACCAGCACGACCTGACCGCGATATTCGGACATGCGCAGGTTTCGGCCGTCCATGCTCTTCAGCACGAAGTCGGGCGCGTCCTTGCCCACGAGAGTGGGTGCGGCGGCCCTCGATGCTGCGACGAGGAACGAGGCAGTCAACACGGCGCCGAAAATGAGACTCAGGCCGCGCCCGAGGCGCGGCAATCCATCAATCACGCTGGTAACCCCGCTGTCCTAGGAACACCCGTAGACCGGAAGCTTTGCGCCCTCGCCTTTCAGCAAGTTTGCCCTGATCAGACCTTATGCAAAATCGCAGATGCAGGCCAAAGTGTCAACGCGGCAGCCCGCTGCATCACGAGAATTCTGTATGACTTGGCGCACATTCATGGAAAATGACCGAGCTCGGCGTGGAGCCCTTCACCCCTGTGTTGCGCGAATGGCGAGCAGCGGAACGCTGTCTCCGGATTGAGACATCGCCCGCCTCCGGGACCGGATCCGTCCCGTCAGCCTCCGACGGTTCCGTTTACGATCGGGTTGAAGGCGATCAACGGTTCCAGCGCAGAGCCCGTGCCCAAGGTGTTGACCAAGTTCGGCGGCCCATACAGCGTCGGCCACTGCGCGATGGCGCTCGTGCTGTGCAGCGCCATGTAGTTGAGCACCACCATCTGCACCAGGTTGGGAACGTTGTTGCCGGCCGGACTGCCGGTTGTGTTTTGCGAGCCGTCAGGATTGAAGTTGCCGATCTGCAAGCTCATCTCAGGATTGCTCTGTGCCGCCACCGGCCGGCCGTTGGGGCTGTAGACCAGGAAGTAGGTCGCCGCGACGTTCTGATTGTCGGCAGTCCACACGCCCTTGCCGCGCCCACCCACCGAATTATCTATCATGCCGCTGCTGGCGAGCGAACCGTCGCTGAACACGTAGATCATGACCGGTTTGCCCACTCGCGCGGCGTACTCCAAGCAGGCGCCGATGCAGTTGCCCAGATTCAAGTCGCGCGCTTCGCCGGTGGCGCGATCGCCGGTGTGGTAGTCGAAGCCATCCATCTCGATGGTGCCGGCGGCGGCGTTGCCGTCGATGACGAGCTTCATCACTGCCGCGGTTTTCTGATAGTCCGAGTTCGCCTGGTACTCCGCCGTCTGGAAGATGCCGCTCGGGCCCACGATGTTGGGATCGACGTCCGGGTTCACGGCGGAGGGACTCGCGTACTTGTCGACGATGTAGGCGGACTTGGTGTAGCTGCACGCCTCGATTCCCGACGTTCCCAACGCGAGCGTATTCAAAGACACACCGGCAGAATTGAGCGCGGTGGGCGGATAGGCCTGCACCTGCGCGTACTTGGCATCGCTGATGCGCTTCATGGACTCCAACACATTGGTCACGTCGGGGTTGGTGCCGTTGGGCAACGGCGGCAGCAAGGTGCTCAACTGCCCCGTGCTCACCAGACCCACCGTATCGGCGGAGCTCGATACCTTGGTCGGCATGGCCGCGGCGATCACCATCGTCGGCGGCGACATCGAATTGCCGCCCGACTGGGAGCTCTCGGAGCCGATCAGATTGAGCAGGCCGCCGCGCGCGCCGAACTGATAGATGCCGTACATGGGATTGTGCGGATTCGTGTTCGTATCGTTCTGCGACAGGGCGGGAATGATGGTTCCGCTGGTGCCCGCCATCGCCTTGGCGCTGGCTCGCAGCTTCATGCCGCGCAAATGCGCGCTGTCCGAGTGATAACGCAGGCCGAAGCTCGCGTCGATGAAGTTGCCGCTGGTGCTGGGGTTCGGGACCATGGTGCCGGGCAGGCCCAGCTTGCTGTAACCGGCGACGGACAGGAAGTCGAGCTGCCCTCCGGGACCGCCGACCAGTACGTTCGAGCCGGCGATGTTGCCGCCGCCCGACAGATCGAAACAGATGAACGGAATCTTGCCGGCGCCGGTGGTGATGCCGCAGGCGGTGACCATCGCCTGAATGTCGGTGGCGAGCGTGGCTTTGGCCGTACGCGGTACCGCGAGCATACCGAGCAGAGAAGGTCCGATCACCGTGGCGGCGCCGGTCATGAAACTCTGCGCCACGAATTCACGGCGCGTCCGCGGCCGGGGATGTTCCTGCAGGCGGAGCGGTTCGTGTATTCCCAGAGCCTTTGACTTCTTGCTCATAATGCGACCTCTTCGATTCATCTGCTTAGTTGATCAACATGTCGGCGCTGCCGAAGGCCGTCGCGCAGAGTGCGGCGGTGACTGCGGTTGCGCGAGCCGTGGTCGTGCACGCCGTGGTCGTGCACAGGTTGGTCATCAAATTGCCGAGCTCGGTCGTCACGGTGGAGGCGGCCGGCTGGGCATTCGGGCTGTTGCCGAGGACCCGCGCCGCGAGCGCGCTGGTCACCGAGGCGGTGCCCGCCGGATACAAAGAACCGCTCAACGTCACGCCCGGGAGCACCTGCGACATGTAGGTCGGGTTGTTGACCATTTCGTTGCAGTACTGGATGGCCAGCTGCGCGATGCCCACCTGATTGGCTGAGGAGAAGCCCTCGAGCGTCGGATCCGTCGGCAGCTGCTGCTGCACGGCCTGATAGGTGGCGATGACGGCCGGGTCCGTCATCGGTACGCCGGTGAGCAGCGACAGGGTCGAATTGACCTCTGCGAACGTGCGTACTCCGATGTCGGCAACGACCGGGCCCGGGGCGGGCGGCGGCGTGGCCGGCGTCGGCTCGACCACCACGTTCTGATGGCTGCCGAGCACATCGAAGGTCAGGAAGAACTGGTCGGTGAGCGGTCCGCTCTGCAGGCCGATGACCGTGCCGATGTTCGACAGCACTTCGCCTTGAGAGGTGTATTTCGCCCCGGTGATCGTCGTGCTCAGCGGGATGTAGGCCTGGCCCACCTGAGGAATCGCGCCGTTCATGCCGATGCGGATGCCCTGCACGGGGATGCTGGGCAGATCGCTCGCCGTGACCTTCGGGTCCAGCGAGATGAACGTCGGCTGATAGAACAAGTAGCTGTAGCTGTCGTACTGGCTCACGGTGAACATCACGTAGGACTGCGACACGCCAGTCACCGTCGAGACGTTGAACAGCATGTAGTAGCGCTCGCCCACGCCGGCGTTGTAGTTCTGCAGCACCTGCGCGGCGGACATCGCACGGTTGTGGATGGCGACGAACTTGATGAGTCCCTGCCAGGAACGATCGCCCGACACCTCGTTGCCGAGGACCAGGGCGAAGGTGTTGTCCCAATTGGAGATGGTGCCGCCCTTCTGCGGATCCGGAACGTTCGCATTCACGCCGTTGACGTAGATCTGGCGCCCGTTGATGGGATCGTAGGTAAGGACCACATGCTGCAGCGAAGCCTGCAGCAGCAGGGCGGCATCCGGGGTCTTCAACTGCGGCATGCCGTTCAAGTCCGAATTCGAGCTGCGCAGCATGAAGTCGTAGTCTTGATTGGTCTGGCCGAGCGTGAAGTTGCGGGTGGTATCGCCGCCCGAATAGGTGACCATGTAGGAGTTGTCGACCGCCACCAGCGCGGGCGCGACCCAGGCCTCGATCGAGAACTCGCCCGTCGCCTGGATCATGTTGTAGAGCTTGGCGCTCGACGAGGTGCTCGCCTGCGCCTTGCCGCCGGCACCCACATTGATGCCCCACCCGCCCGCCCAGAGCACATCGCCCGAAATGGTCAGGTCGGCCGCGGGGTCGATGCCGCTGGTGTCATACGCGGTATAGCCGCTGCCGGTCTGAAATTCGTACTTCGCGATGGTATCCGCGTCGTAGCGATTCGCGCCGCTCGCGATGGTGCCGTTGGCCAGGGTCAGGGCGTTGCTGACGACCAACGAGGGATCGATGTTGGCAGGAGTCAGCATATTGGCGAATGCCTGGATCTGCGCCAGCATCTGCGCCGCATCGGACGCGCAATTGTCCCAGCAGTTGTGATTGTCGGTGAGCAGGCGCTGATAAAAGCGCGAGTTGATGCCGCAGGCCGTCGCGAAGTTCGCCGCGTTGGCCGGAGTGCAGCCGGTGAAGTCGATCTTCGGAATCGCGGCGGGATAGGCGACCGCGAGCGTCGGATCGGCGAAATAGGGCGATTGCTCCGTGGCCGCGCTCGCGGTCGTCGAATGGCAGCGCACGCAGTACTTGCTCGTGAGCGTATAGACGGTGTTCTGATAGTCGGTGTACGACGCGGGGAAGTTCAAGCTCTGCCCGACCGTCATGACCGGAGGAGCCACCAGCTGCACCTGCGTGGCGGATGTTGCGCCGGTCGCACCGCCCCAGTTGCTGATCCAGGTGGTCAAGATCGTGCCGCAGGCTTGAGGGTCCGCCAGCCAGCAGTTGTGGCCGCCGCTCACCTTGGTGACGATGAGCGATGTGGCCGGCTGCGCCAGGTTGACGACGGTATTGGCCTGCGCATACGCCAGGTTCACATCGTCGCTGCGGGCGAAGTTCGGCATCTGTGCCGGGGATGTGGCGTTATGGCATTGGCCGCAGCGGTTCTGCACCCGCACGTTGTTCCAGAAATTCACTTCGAAGGCCTGGACATCGGCCGTTGCCGGCGCCGGTCCCGTATAGGCGTCCGCGGTACTGCTGGTCGGCGCGGTAGCCGCCGCAGCCGTGGTGGGCGCGCCGCCGCCGCCGCACGCGCTCAGGGCGAAGGACGCGGCCAGGGCGAGCAATCCGGTAATTCGTGTGGCGTTCATGCTCAATTCCCCATGCAGTAGGCGGCAGCCTCAGCGAACGGCTGGCGCAACTTGTATTGATGCGATTGGAACGATGCGATCATCGAGGAAACCTGGGTGAAATCGGCCTGGGAGTTGGGCGCGCGCAGGCACACCTGCTTGAACACCCGGGTAACCTGGCAGCTGGTGAATGCTGCGCTGCTCTCGAGCTCTTGGCCGAGGGACTGGGCGCCGTTGCCGCTGCCCTGAAGACTCGGGCTCCACCCGAGAATCTCGTTCGGCCCGGTGCGCCAGCGGTTGTTCCAGCTATCGTCCGGCGTCGAGAAGCCCTGGGGGAAGTTCGTGTTGTTGATGTGGTACTTCGGCTGCACCTGCCCGGGCGTGTACACGAGCTGCCCGGCGAGAGCGCCGGTCGGGTCGGTGGCAACGGTGTAGTTGTACTGGTAGTACGCGAAGGCCTGAGCCATCGGGTCCATGCCGCTGTGGCAGCCGATGCAGTTGGTCAGGAACAGAGTGCTGACGCCGCCGGGGCTGCGGGTCACGTCCTGGCGAATGCGATCGGGCGGCCGGGTGATGTCCATGACCGTCTGCAGGTCGTTGCAGAGGTGATTCAGCATGGTGAAGCGGAACATGCGGCGGTTGGTGCCGTCCATGAAAAAGGCGTTGGCCGCGGCGCGGGTGGTCAAGACCCCGGCGACGGCCGTCGCCGGTATGCCCGTCAGCGACGACTGATTGGTCTGGACCAGGTGCGTCGACAGGTCGGTGCCGTCGGCGTCGAGCGCCTCGTACATGTCGTTGTTCGCCGGCGAGTAGGCCGGCACGCCGGCGCTGGAATCGGCTATATAAAGAATGTTCGCGGTGAGCAGGGTGTTGAACGGGACATCGTCATGCACCATGCCGATCACCGTCGCGACATAGTCGTTGAGCGGCGCGAACACCGTTTGATCCCGGTTGGTCCAGGGCATCGCCATATTGCGAATGGTGTTGTTGTAGAAGGCCGGGTCCTGGGTGGCGATCAGCGCCGCCGTAACCGGGTCGGCGGCCGCCATCATTTGTGCGAGCTGCGAAGCCGACGGGGGTACCCCCGCGACGCGGTTGTATATTCGCGTCGCCTGATCCGCGTTGGGGGCGGCCGCGAAGGCCTGAGTGCCGAGCAGTGCAAGTGCGCCGAGCAGAGCGCTCGCGCACGAAGCGCGCCGCACACCGTGCATCCGGTTCATCTTTGGCTTAGCTATCCCGTACTTCATATGCACATCCACTGGCGTGAGTTGTGGTTTCGACGTGGCGCAAATATACCCAGCGATGACGGCCTCCAGTAATGTCTCATCCGGACGACGTCGGTGTTTCGCGACATCTCGACTGACTACTGTCCGCCTATATCCTTCGGCCTAATTTGCGAGTATCCGCATCCTGGATGTACAGAGAAACGGATGCAGAGAAGTTCTTCTGTGAGTGCGTTAACAGATTGCGTACACGCATCGAACGAAGATGCAGTTATCAGAGTAATTAAGTTCAATGACGGCACCCGAGCATGCAACACTGATCGCCGACCGATGATTGAACATAGGTATCCGACACCATGAACACATTGCCCACTCGTGAACTGCGTCACGGTTGCCTCAAGGCGGCGGTACTGTTGCTGCCCCTGTTGTTCATGGCCGCCTGCGAAAGCGGCGTCAGCGGACACGCCCCGGGCCTGGCGGGGGTCCAGACACAGGATCCCGGCACCTTGAACTTCCCGTTGGCCTATGTAAAACGACCGGCGCCGCCGGCTCCGACGGCGACCAACACCAATACCGATATCGACGTGCGCGACCTGATCACTTCCACCACCGGCGGCGATCTATACATCCGCGAGCAGGCCAGCCCCGGCTCGGTCGAGACGAACATCACCTCCTCGATCACCATGGGCAAGGGCGACGTGCGGGATCTCGATGTGTCTCCCGACGGCAAGAAGCTGGTGTTCTCTCTGCGCCTGCCCCTGAATCCCAACAAGCCGAACACGGATGTCACCCAGCCGACCTGGAAGATCTATCAATACGACGCCGTGGCGAAGACGGTGACCCAGCTCACCAACGACAACACCACCGCCGGTCATGACGTGGGTGCGCACTACCTGCCCGACGGGCGCATCGTGTTCTCCTCGACCCGGCAGGCGGCGACCCAGGCCATTCTGATCGACGAGGGCCGCCCGCAATACCCGGCGCAGACCGACGATCGCAAGCAGCCGATATTCTTGCTGCATGTCATGAACGCCGACGGCACCGACATTCATCAGATCAGCATGAACACCAATCACGATTTCGCGCCTTCGGTGCTGGCCAACGGTCAAATCGTGTTCTCGCGCTACGAATCCATCAACGGCGATCAGATCAGCCTGTACCACACCAACCCCGACGGCACGGGATTGGAGCTCTACTACGGCGAGAACAGTCATGCCACCGGCGCCAACATCGCCGGCACGAACAACAACGTGATCCAGTTCCTGAACGCCCGGCAGCGGGCCGACGGCAAACTGATCGCCATCGTGCGGCCGTTTCTGGGCACGCAGCTGGGCGGCGACATCGTGCAGATCGACGCCCAGAACTTCGTTGAAATCAACCAGCCGTCGACACCCAGCGGAGCGGCGGGCACGGCGCAGAGCAGCGCGACCACGCTCGGCGTCACCACCGATGCGAACATGCCCTCCATGGGCGGCCGCTTCGCCTCAGCCTTCCCCCTGTACGACGGCACCAATCGAATGCTCGTCAGCTGGGCGCCGTGCCTGGTGCTCGATACGACCCAGACACCGCCCGCCACCGTCATTTGCACGGCCAGCAATACCACCGGCGCCAACGTCCAGTTGGCTTCGCCGGAATACACGATCTGGATCTACGACATGGATCAGGGGACGTTGAGCCCCATCCTCGGCGCCGAGGCGGGTATGGTCATCGTCGAACCGGTCATCATGCAGGCGCGCAGCCCCGTTCCGACCTTCATCCCGGATGTGGTGCCCACGGGCGCCGCGGCCAATCTGGCCGACAACACCAACGGCGGGTTGGGCATTCTGGTCATCCGCAGCGTCTACGACTTCGACGGCATCGACGAGGTGTCCGCCGAGACCAACGGCGCCTTCCCGAATATCGCCGCGCTGGCCGACCCCAAGCAGGCCACGGCGGCCCAGCGCCCGGCGCGCTTCGTGAGAATCGAAAAGGCGGTTGAAATCCCCGACAAGACGGTGCGCAAGATCAACGCGTCGGCCTTCGGGCCGGCGGGCATGGGCATGCGCGAAATCCTCGCCTACGCGCCGGTGGAACCGGACGGCTCCGTGAAAATCCAATTGCCCGCCAACGTGCCCTTCACCGTCGATGTGCTGGATGCCAACGCGCGGCGGATCGGCCCGTTGCATCCCAGCTGGATGCAATTGATCCCGGGAGAGACCAAGACCTGCAACGGCTGCCACAGCGTCGGCAGCAAGGCCACACCCTCGCACGGCCGCTCGGGCCTGACCCTGTCGGTCAACGCCGGAGCCTCCGCGGCGGGCGCACCGTTCCCGAACACCGTGGCGAGCCTGTCGGCCGCCAATCCCGGCGATACCATGGCGGACACGCGGGCGTGGAACACTTGCTCCAACGATCTGACCCCCAGCGGGGCGACCACTCCCTGCTCGGAATTGCCCACCATCGATGTAATCTATTCGGATGTGTGGACCAACCCGGCCGTACGGGCACCCGATGCGCCCTTCTCCTATCTGTACGCCAATCTGACCACGCCGAAGCCGAGCAACGCCCATTGCACCACGTGGGATCCGCTCTGCCGCAGCACCATTCACTATCCCGATGCAACGGCCACCGGCGGCACCACCAACTACAACATCCAGCCGATCTGGAACTTCACGAGGCAGACTTTGGCTGCCGACGGGGTGACCGTGCTCTCCGATCACACCTGCGTGCTTTGTCACAATCCGGTCAATACCGCCAACGCCAGTGCCGTCCAGGTGCCGGCCGGGCAGCTGGACCTGACCGACAGCGCGTCCAGCGTCGATGCCACCGTCACGACCTCGTATGAGGAACTGCTGTTTGCACATAATGAGCAGACGCTTAATATGGGGGTGTTGCAGGACCTGCTGGTGCCTGCACCGGGTCCGCCGGGACCGAACGGCCAACCGACGACGGTGATGGTGCCGGTGTCGCTGGCCCCGCCGATGGCGGCCGGCAGCGCCAGCGGCTCGACGGTTAAATTCTTGAGGATGTTCGACGGAACCTATCAGGATCCAGTTCTTGACCACACGGGATTCTTAACGACGGCGGAGTTGCGTTTGATCGCAGAATGGCTGGACATTGGCGCGCAGTATTACAACGATCCATTCGTCGCGCCGGTTGCGAATTGAGCTGATGCGACGCCTGCTCGCGCTACTGCTATCGCTGCAGGCGTTCAATGTCGGTCTGGTCCACGCGAAGGAACAACTGCTTGAAGTCGTCGTTGCCGCGCCCTACCTGGAGATGCACAGCGGCCCGGGCCGCGGCTATCCCGTTGTCTACGTGGTGGGGCGCGACGAATTCGTCACCGTGCTCTACAGCCGCACCGACTGGTTCAAGGTGCGCGCCGCGGGCGGCCAGGAGGGCTGGGCCCGGCGCTCGGAACTGGCGCTCACCAAGCTCGCCTCGGGAGAGCCCGCGCCCATACCGCCCTATCCCCAATTCACGACCCACCGTTGGGAGCTGGGAGCGGGCTACGGGGTTTTCAACCATCAGAATCTGGTTACGGCCTGGCTCGATTTCGGCATCACCGACAGCCTCGACGTGGAAGCGGTGTTGCAGCAGGCCTTGGGGACCATCGACAACCGCTACGTCGCAAGCATCGGCATGCGCCACACCTTCATCCCGGAGTGGCGATGGTTTTCGCCCACTGCGGGCATCGGCACGGGATATCAGTACATCGACGACAAGGTACCGCCGAAGCCGCTGCAGACCAGCAATCAGATGGCCTATGTGTCCTTGGGGGCGCGCGGCTTCATTACCCGGCGCTTCATGTGGCGCGCGGACTGGCGCAAGTACGTCGTGTTCACGAACCAGAATCAGAATGAGGAACCGGAAGAATGGAAATTCGGCTTAGCAGTGTTCTTCTAGCGGCGGCGCTGCTGTCCGGCTGCGGCTGGTTCCATCGTGGCGAAAAGGGCCCGGCTCCGATCGTTGCCGAGGAGCCCCAGGCGGAGCCGTCCATCATCGAGCCCCAGGTCAACCGCCGGGAAGTCAAGACTCCGAAAATCAAGGCCAAGGATTTCGAGGTGGGAGCCTACTTCGGCGCTCTCAGCATCCAGGACTTCGGCGTCAATCCCGTCTACGGCGTGCGGGCGGCGTACCACGTGTCGGAGGACATCTTCCTGGAAGGCTTTCTGGCCCGCTCCAAGGCCGGCACCACCAGCCTCGAGGACGAATTCCCCGATATCACGATTGTCAGCGACTCTGGGAGGCAATTCACGTATTACGACTTGGACGTGGGCTACAACGTACTTCCCGGCGAGATTTTTCTCGGCCGGGGGCGCGCGTTCAATTCGGCCCTCTATGTGACGGTCGGCATGGGCGACGTGAAGTTCGCCGACAAGGATCAATTTGCGCTGAATTTCGGAGTAGGCGAGCGCCTTCTGATAACAGATTGGCTCGCCCTGCACTTGGATGTGAGAGACCACATATTCGAGACGGATTTGACCGGCCGAACCAAGAATGTGGACAACATCGAAGCGACTCTCGGGCTAACCGTTTTCTACTGATCAGGAGGTAGAGATCATGCAACTTTCAACGATGAGACTTTTCAAACGCTGCGCGATGGCCGCCATCGTCGTCGCGTCCACCGCATTCGCCGCGGGCGGCGATGCGTCGGGCCCGGCCCCCGCGTTCACCCTCACCGCGCTCAGCGGACAACAGGGCGCCTTGAGCCAGTACAAGGGCCAGGTGGTCATGGTGAATTTCTGGGCGACCTGGTGCGGGCCCTGCCAGCAGGAAATGCCCCTTCTCGACCAGATGTACAAAAAGTACAAGCCGGCCGGCTTCACCCTGATCGGCGTCAATGTGGACAAGGACACACCCCCGGTCAAGGACCTTCTCGCCCGCAAACCGGTGAGCTTCCCGGTACTGCTCGACCCGGCGAATCAGGTGAGCAAGGCATATCACGTGGATGAAATGCCGAGTTCCGTGATCATCGACCGCAAGGGAGACATCCGCTACATCCATCGCGGTTATCGGCCCGGCGACGAGAACGAGTATCAGGACCGCATTCGCCAGCTGATCCGCGAATAGCCATGCGTGCCTCATTGAAGCTTGTCGTCGTCGTCGGGGGGCTGCTGTCGCTCGGGGCTTGCAGCATCCAGCCCTGGGTCAAGCCCTATGAGCGCGACCGGCTGGCGGATCCCATCATGTCGTGGGATCGCGATGCCATCTCCGGGGCCTATTTGGATCATGTCTATGAATCCCGCGAAGGATCGCGGGGCGCCACCGGTACGGCCGGCGGCGGCTGCGGCTGCAACTAGGAGCTTGGGCTCGCCATCGATATGACGCTCGTTCCGCGCCACTTGAGCCGCCTTGCCGCGCTCGCCGCCCTATCGCTCATATGCGTCGCCGGCGCGGCCGTGCTGCCCGACGACCGCGCCGATCTCTTCTACAGCACCTACAAGGGCGGCGGGATGGACATCACCGGCGAGTCGGTGCTGGTGCGCAAGAAGTTCTCCGAAAACTTCGCCGTGGAGGCGAACTACTTCGTCGACAAGGTGAGCGGCGCCTCCATCGACGTACTGAGCCAGGCGAGCGTCATCAAGGACGAACGCAAGCAGAAGAGTCTCTCGGTCGACTACATCCACGACAAGACCCAGTACAACGTGTCGTACACGAACAGCACCGAGCGCGACTACATCTCCAATACGACGCACGTCTCCCTGAGTCAGGACATGTTCGGCGATCTGACCACGGTGTCCTTGGGATTCACCTACAGCCACAACACGGTGGGTGAGAACGACGGCACGGCCAATGTGCCGGTCATTTCGTGGCTGGGACACGCGACCAGCCGCAGCTTCGAAGGCGGTGTGTCGCAGATCCTCACCAGGAACCTGATTGCGGGTGTGACCGTGGAGGTCATCACCGACCAGGGCCTGCTCAGCAATCCGTACCGATCCATCCGCTTCCTGGACCCCAGTGTCCCGTTGGGATATTCACTCGGCACCCAGATTTATCCCAATACCCACACCAGCACGGCGGTGGAGACGCGAGCCAAGTACTACCTGCCCTATCGTGCGGCCGCCTCGGTGTCGTATCGGTATTTCAGCGATACCTGGGGAATCCGCGCGAACACCATCGAGCTGGACTACACCCAGCCCGTCTCGAACAAGTGGATTTTCGAAGGGCGTGTACGGCATTACAGCCAGAATGCCGCGACGTTCTACAGCGACCTGTTTCCCTTCGCCGGCTCTCAGAACTTCGAGGCGCGCGACCAGAATCTGGCGGCATCGACCAACAATACCTTCGATGGGAAGGTGACCTACGCCTTCGCGCCCCAGGGGTTTCTCATCTTCAAGCGCGCCACGGCGAGCTTCGACGTGACCCGAATTACGTTCAAATACAGCGACTTTAGAAACATCAAGTACTACAACGACACTCCCGCCGGCGGCGGCTACCTGCCCGGCACCGAGCCCCTGTATGCTTTCGATGCCATGGTGTACCAATTCTATATTTCGATGTTCTTCTGAACCGGACCCCCACATGAAAGTGACCCGCCGCTTGCTCGTCAAGAATTTGAGTGTGGCCGCCGTCGCGTCCGCCGGTCTTCTCTCGCGCCTGTCGCGGGGCGATGAACTCGAGCGGCTGGACGTGAAGGATCCGGCTGCGGTCGCCTTGGGCTACGTCGAGAACGCCTCCCAAGTGGACCTCGAGAAATACCCTGCCTACGTCAAAGGGTCTAATTGCGAGAATTGCCTGCAGCTGCAAGGCGCCGCCGGAACAAC
>Ga0209624_10000374_pt1 | contig 39672 bp, 43 predicted proteins | sample JacPinW_OM2H0_O1_FD_188565 | JGI IMG/M metagenome (GOLD analysis project Ga0209624, IMG submission 188565) | Forest soil microbial communities from Algoma, Ontario, Canada - Jack Pine, Ontario site 1_JW_OM2H0_O1 (SPAdes) (version 2) | ecosystem: Environmental > Terrestrial > Soil > Boreal...
CGCGCTGGCGGACCGTCTCACCGAGCTGCTGGCTGACCCCCACCTCGCGCGCAGGATCGGCGAACGCGGCCGGCGATTCTGCTTGGAGACAAGGAGCGTCGAGGTGATCGACGCCCGCCTACGGAAATTGTATGCAGCAGTGGACACCGAACGCGATCAGTGAACTGGCGACCCGGCGCGCTGAAACAGGAGTGTGTTGCCGACCGCGAGCCGACTTATTCCAACGCGGCGATACCAGTAGTCGTTCAGCGTATACATACGGTTTTTCATCCACTCCCACCGGGGCTTGACATAGAGCTCTGTCAACTGGGTCGGCAACCTGGACCGCAAGAGCAGGCCTTGGCGCTCAAAGGCCGCGATCAGCCACGGGATACTCGCCCGGCGTGTAAGGAGTGGCCCGGCGGTAGTCTCCTTCCAGTGCTCGACGCCGGCCGGTGTGCGACGCAGGCCAGGGCAACGGGTCATGCGCTTGGCGGCCAGGATGGCGATCGCCTCCGGCGAGTGGACGTTTCCCTCGTGCACGATCAGATGGCCGCCGGGCGCGATAATGCGGCTCAACTCTTCGATCGCTCGCTCCACCTCGGGAACGTGCATCAGCACTCCCCAGCAGAGGGCGTAGTCGAAGGTGTGGTCGTCGTATGAAAGGTCGACTAGATCCTCACGGCCGACGTCAATGAGGTGCTCAAGCCCCGCGGCTCGCGCGTTCTCACGGGCCATGTCAAGGACGGCGTCTGAAAAATCGACGGCCTTGACCTTGTAGCCGCGACGCGCCAGCCGCATGGCGTGAAATCCAGGTCCACACCCAACCTCGAGGAAGACACTCCCCGGCGGCGGCTTCACCTTCTCCAGCATGTGCTCGAAGGCAAGCTCGTAGAACAGCTCGTTGCGAGGGCTTCGAAAGCCGCTCTCCCAGAGCTCGTGAACGTGCTCGTCGGCCAGGGTGCTCTGCTGGACCGTAGTGGCATCGACCACGTAATCGCCTGACATCGGTGACGGCAGTCTAACTCCATCTCGACAAGTGCCAACCGAGCAGCGGGCTACTCGTTGCTCTCGCCTGGCCCGACGGCTACGGGGATGCGCTCGTCGCCGAAGACGGCAGCGATCTCCAGGTGACCGCCGAGCGCCTCGATGTAGGAACGCAGGGTGGAGAGGTAGATCTCGCTGCGGCCCTCCAGCCGGGAAACATTGCCCTGGGTGATCCCAAGCTGGGCGGCAAGCTGGATCTGGGTGATGTTCCGCGAGTTGCGCAGCTCGGAAAGCGCGAGCGCGTCGACCATCGCGCGGCGGTACTCGGCGACGTTAGCGCCCCAGTTGGGGTCGCGCTGGCGGGCCCGTTCGCGTAGCTCGTTGAAGCTTTTGGTCTTGGTGGCCATTTAGGGTGCTCCTTCGCTTTCAAGCTCTTTGAGATGCTCGTCGAGGAGTTCGTCGGCGAGCGGGATCATCTGTATGTAGAACTCGCCCAGCGCATATGCTGTCAAGAGCATATGTTGCGTTGTCTCAGCGCAGCGTTTCCGGGGCGCGCATCAGGTTAGCCATCGCCAGCCCATACCGGGCCAGCACGCCCGCGCCGCGGCCTACAGACGACCTCGCCCGCCGCCTCGCTGCGTGCCGCGCCTGCTGCTCCAAGACCTCAGGTGGAGGAAGCACCTGACGACGCACGAATGCGCCGAAGTCCCCCCGAGGCATCAACAGCCCGTCGATGAACCCCATGTCTGCATAAAGCTGAGACCCACTGGAGCGCGGGTTGGGGTTGGCTAGTCGCACGGCCATGCGTTCGCGAAGGCCCAGCCTGGGGCTGTTACCGACGATCCGCGCTGCCGGCAGGCCCACGATCCTCTCGGCCACCTCGACCGCGACCGGAATGACGCGCGCGAATGCCGGATAGGTGTGCAACAGCTCATCGAGCACACCGGGCGCGAGCTCGGAGCCGTAGACGTCCCACCACGCGCCCAGGTCGCTGGCCAGGCGCAAACCGACGAAGCCGTCCCTCGCGTAGAACAGCAGCAGCGCGGCGAACTCGTCGGCGGGAGCCGGGCGCCAGCCGCCCAGCGAGTCCACTACAGGCGGCAGGAGCCGCTCGCGCGCGAAGCGCCGCTCATACCAGTGGACGCGCCAGTGGAGCTCCACGGGTGGCAGCTCTCCCCGCTCATGGACGAGCATGAAGTGCAGCAATGGCAGCCCGCCGTCATACACATGGTCGGTCGGAGCACCGTAGCCCAGCCCGCGCATCACCTCCACCGCTATCTGCAACTGCTTCGGCGAGACGAGCAGGTCGATGTCGGTGGAGGGACGCCGCCCGGGATCGGCATAGATGGCCTCACCCAGGAGCGGACCCTTCAATGCGACAGAAGGTACCCCCGCATCGGCGAGCATGGCGATCGCGCGCAAGGACACGAGCTGCAAGAAGGCCCCGTGTCGACGCCCTGACGCCGTCGCCTGCTCCACTGCTGCAGCGAAGTCGGCGCTCGCATGTCCCTTCGCGAGCTCGACGATACGTGGACCCAGCGTGGGCAGCAGCTTGCGCAGGCGCAGCGTCTCGGCGAGTAGTGGCCAGTCGACCTCCGCCACCAGCCGCTCGGCTCGCTCGCCCATAGCCCGCCGGCGGGCAGCCGTGCCGGCGCTGAGCAGTATGAGCTGCCGTTCGGCTAGAGATCTGGCCATCGACGTTCAGCGGGGCATGGTATTCGATAGAGCCCGGCGCCGGGCACCGCGCACATGCGCTCACTAGGCTTTGTGCAGTTCCATCTTCAGCAGTTCCAAATCGCTCCAGGGGAAAGATTCGAGGAGCTTTTGCGGGGACTTCCCTTCGAAGTAGCCGTGGGCGCCGGTGTATGGGTTGCTGCCGGTGGGTGTCGGATCCTGCGCTATGAAGGCCACGTTAGCACCCGAGTCTCTGACGAAGATCCCGTAGCGCTGCGCCGCTTCGGCCATCATCAGCGTCAACCGCGGAAGGTGCAGTGAGGCCAGGTCGAGGTTGGGATCGAGGCGCAGATGCGCTCCCTCCGGCAGCGACAGCGGTGCGGCGGAGTACCCATCGGTCCGGTGGGCGGGCGAGGCGTATTCCCCGTAACGCGTGTTGGGAATCGCGATCGCCAGTGCATGGTTGATCTGGCCCAGTTCGAGATCTTCGAATGTAATCAGCCCACCGGCGACCGACATCGAGGTCGCACTCACTCCCCAATATGGCGACGCGCCGGGCCATGCTTCGGGACCGTAGACGCCCGGATCAGAACCGGCGCTGTCCATCGCACCTCCCCACTTCGCCTGCCAGCCTTCGTCAGTTTTTTCAAGTCCCCAGAATTCCCACAGCTTGTCGGTGCTCGGCTGCCAGACGACAAGATCTCTATCGGTGCCGGCCGCGGGTTTGGCTTCAGGCGGCAACGGCACGGCGTCCCACGCCGATTGGAGAGCAGCGTCTAGTTTGCGTTCATAGCGGACTTCTTGGGTCACGTTCACAGTCGCCTGCGTAGCGGGCACCGTGTAGACCGGAACGGACCACGCGGTCGTGTTGATATTAGGCAGGCCTTCCTTGGCCTTCTCCGCCGCCGCGATCTCTCCATCGAAGGCACTCACGATCGCGGCCGAATTCGGATCCAGCGGCGCGCCGGCCGGCACCGGTTCGTTCCAGAAGCTAGTAGGGGCAAAAAAGCGGAAGGGGACCGGCAGCGTGACAGTCTGAGTCAGCGTGGTCGACGTGGAGGTCAGATCATTCCCATCGCCGCTGTAGGTGGCCGTGATTATGTTCGAGCCCGCCGCAGCATAACCCGTCACGGCGCATGTCGCACTCCCGGAGCTGACCTTCTGCGCTGCGCAGCCCGCAATCGGTGTGCCCGCATCCTTGAACCCAACCGTACCCGTGGCCGTCGTCGGAAGCACCCTCGCTGTGTAGGTCACGGCCTGCTTGAGCGTCGAGGGGTCAAGCGAAGACGAAAGTTTCGTCGTCGTCGAAACCTTTTCGACCGGGAGTTTTGTTTCCACGGGAGGTTCTTTTTCCGCCGGTGCCTTTATTTTGATTGGAGGTTTAGTGTCAACAGGGGGTTCAGCCGGGGGTTCGGTTTCAACGGGAGAGTTGGTTTCAACGGGCGCTCCCGGTAGCGCCGGCTGCTGTGGGCCGGTAACTGGTGACTGTTCTTCGAGTACCTTGGGTCCTTCCGAGGATGAGCCCGTGACTGGTGGCTGGCTGCTCTTGGGTAGCTTCGAGCCTTTTGAGGTGGTCGAGCGCTTGCACCGTTTGTGCTGCACCTTTTTTCGCTTGCAGGCCCTCGCTGTGGCCCCCGAAACCGCATGACTCTTGCCACAACTACAGGAAGCCGTGCGTGGGGTCGATTTCGAGCTATGTGCCGATGAGCTGGCCGTCGCAACGCCACAGAGGCCAGCGAAAGCGAGAAGCACAACCGCACACCAGGCGGCTATCGAAGCTATGAGCGGACGTCCGCGCAGCGGAGCACCCCCGACACTCAGCACTGACATTAAGGCTCCTTTAGCCTTCGCATTCCCTACAGTGACACGAGAGAGTCCCCCGCACATGCGGGCTCCGGAGCAACTGCCGGACAAGCATCGGGCCGTTCGCAACGAGTACGAAGCGCGGGCGCCAACTCTGGACATTTGATCCGCGCACCACTGCCTAAACGTCCAACCCACCGATCGACCGGTAACCGCCGCCGAACTATACCCGCCGGCCCGCTGCCAGCGCGTTACCGAGCTGTTGTGCTCGCGCAAGCTCTGGCCCCCGCCCACCGTTGTAGATGAGTGTGCCGCGAATCGATCGGTCCAGGGATGAGCCGGCCGCGCTCCGGCGAGGCTCAGGATGGGCACACCGAGCGCAGGGTTACGCTGACGCTCGAGGGCTTCGCTTGGGAGACGATCGATGAGGAGGCCGCGCGGGAGGGAATCACCACGGACGAGCTCATCACCTTCTCGGTGCTGTATTACCTCGCCGATGTCGACAGCGGGCGAATCGCCCGGAGGATCACGCGCAGCCCATTCCCGAGCCGACTGTCGCCGGCGCCGCGCCGCGACTGACCAACTCAGCCTTCAGCGTTCGGCGTCCACGGTGGTGCAGGCCATGGATCGAGCCTTCCGAACGGCCGGTGCGGGTAGCGATCTCGAGTGGCGAGAGCCCGGCGAAGTGGCGCAGCACGAGCACCTCGCGCTGATCGCGCGGCAGTTCCGCGAGCGCCTCGCACAGGTCGCGCATCCGCCGATCGCCGGCCGGGTCGCCGATGCCATGATCGGTGATCCTTACCTCTTCCACGGGCACCAGCCGCTGACGCCGCAGGTGATCAACGGCGACGTTGCGAGCCACCCGCAATACCCACGCGAAGAACGGCACCTCTCGTTCCTCGTATTTGTCGATCACGCGAATCAGCTTTGCGAATACCTGCTGGGTCACGTCTTCGGCCTCGTGTGAGTCGTGGACGATGCTGCGCACATAGCCGTGCACGTTGTCGGCGTAGCGCGCATAGAGAAAGCCCATCGCCTCGCGGTCGCCGAGCTGTGCCCGCTTGACGGCCTGCGCGACCCGTCGCGACATCAGCTGCTCCGCGGCATCCATCTCCACCGCCCCTTGCGGCGACTGCCTCTGCATAACCGTAAGCTCCATCTCACACCCCTCCAGTTGAGTTCATCCATGCCCTCTGGGCGTAACGGAGAAATTGCACCTATCGGATCTCATGCAAATGCTACAGGCTCTCCGAGCTGCCCCCCCTCAAGAATCGCCCCGGTCTGCCATACCCGCGTAGGTTGACACTTGATCAGGAGCAGATCTGGCGGCGTAGCTGTCCGCCAGAAATACCCGCGCCGCGCGTATCGCCAGCCGCGGGCCACCCCCAAGCAGACCCACCATCGTCACATCCACGATGCCCCTCACCAAAGGCAGTTCTGAGACTACACCGAGGCGAGCAGGGCGCACCGACGGATGATCGTCGGCGGCCTGACCTTCCCTAGTCGAGTGGTTCAACGGCATGTTTGTCATTGTTCTCTGCTCCCAACCACCGATGGTTTGCGGGAAGCAGCATCCCTCTACCCCGAGTCCGATCCCTGACAAAATCCTACCGCCCCAGCCCTACTGCAATATTGGACGCTGTGCCAAATTTAGTGCCGACATCTGGACCGGTGTCTAAGGGCAATTCGAGCAAATGTACAGCTCAGCAATCCCCAACGCAAACAATGGAAATTACGCAAAGCTGTCGGATTCCCGCAATCACAAGCCACGACAACTAACCACAAAAGCAACCGTGCGCAGCAAGATCTTGATGTCACCCCACAGCGACCAGTTGGCCACATACAGATAATCGATCGCCACCATTTCCCGTAGTGGCACCCGCGTCGGCCCGAGGATCTGCCACGGGCCGGTCATCCCGGGGGTCAACTCCAGGCGCCGGCGATGCCACCCCTTGACTCGTTCGTCCTCGTCGATGACCAGTGGACGCGGACCCACCAGACTCATCTCGCCTTTGATGATGTTCAACAGCTGCGGCAGCTCATCGAGCGATGTCTTACGCAGGAAGCGCCCCACACGCGTGACTCTTGGGTCGTCAGCGATCTTGAACATCCCCCCCTCCACCTCATTGTGCTCGCGCAAAGACTCCTTCAGCGCCTCTGCATCCGCGACCATCGTGCGGAACTTGAAGATGCGAAAACGCTGGCCGTGGCGTCCCACGCGTTCCTGGCGGAAGAACACCGGACCGCGGCTGTCCAGCTTGATCGCCACCGCAGCAGCGATCATCAGCGGCGCGACCGCCAACAGCCCGAGCGATGTGTAAAGGAGATCGAACGACCGCTTGACTGCAGCGGACGATCGCGTCAGCTCGAAGCGTTTGACACCCATCACCGTTACGCCGTGCAGATCGTCGAACACGACCGACGAGCCCACAACCTCCAGCAGACGCGGCAGGATGCTCACGCGCACGCCAACGGCCTTGAGCGTGCGCACGAGATCGAGCATCTCGCCAGCATCCGCGCTGCGCGGCGCGATGATCGCGCGCTGAACGTCGAGCTCCTGGGCAAGAGTGCGCACCTCCGCGAGCTTCGGCGCCGAGCGGGCGTCGGTCGACCACTGCTCGATCTTGTCCAGATCAAGATGCGCGACCAGGTTCGCCTTGATACCGCCGTGGCCGCTCAACTTCGAGCTGATCGTGCGGGCACCGTCCGCGTCGCCAATGAACAGACACCGCTCCGCAGGCGCGATCCGCAGCGCCAACGCTCGACCGGCAGCGCGCGTCAAGATCAGCAGCGTAGCCAGGAACAGCCACAGGAACAGCGCCTGATGGCGGTCGAGCGTGCCCGAGACGATCAGTCCGCCCGTCATCCACGCCACCAGCGCACACAGCGTCGCCACCTGAAAGAGCTTCGGCGCCTCATCCAGCGTGGTCTTGTGCAGCAGGGCGTCATCACGGTCATAAAGGCCGAAGATCTTCGCCCCGATCAGCAGGATCGGTAGGCCCGCGATGCTGGCCCACGTCAACTGCAGCGAACGCGATGACAGCGCGATCGTCGCCAGGAACGCCGTCAGGATCGCCAGCGCGTCGGCGACGATCAGCGTCCTGCGGAAGATCGAGTCGCGCAGCAGGCTCGTGGCCGGGCCACCGCTCTCGGTGATCGCCGAGTTGGTGCGCAGTGTCCCGAGCGGGCCGATCCGCGGGGCGGCGCCCGACGCGCTGCCCTCCAACAAAGCGCCCATTCCCGTATCTGCGAGATTGCTATCCATAGCTCCTTGCCCCCCACTAGCGCCTGTCAGCGTTGCCAACGAGCACTACTGGAAACGACGGGTGATCGAATTTTCCTAGACGCAGCTAGATGCTTGAAAAGCGACCCGATTTCGCCCTCCAGGACGCGGTCGCCTACTCCCTAACACTGGCCCTTTGAATCTCTCCGGACGGATTAGACACCATCTGTGCAGAGAGCGCAAGGGTTCAGCTGTAAAAACGTGTTTGGACACCTGTCGTCATCACGCCTGCCAACCCAAATGCGGCTCCAGTGCATGGCGCGAGATGGGCCGGGTTAACATCTAAAAACTTGAGTTATGTTGCAGGTCAACCAAACAGTCATCCGCAAAATCGAGGCCCGCTTGTGATGAGCGACACAAGTTTCCGCGTGTCAACACACACGTCGACAAGCGTCCTCTATGTGGCTCATTTGGCCAGCGAAAACCATCAGTGCGAATTATGTAAATTGCGGCGATTTGGGAGGTCGTTGGAGCCACGCACTCTGTGGCCTGGCGAGCGTGGCGTCGAAGCCGCAGCTGTGGGCGTCCTAGACGTAAGCCCCGGGTACGTTGGTTCTTCGTTCGTTGAGGCGAGCGATGGGCGGCTGAAGGCTAAGTGTCGTCTTCGATGGTTGTAGAGCCAGAGCCATCCGTCAAGAGCTGCAGTGCGCGCTGCTGAGCTGCGATAGAGCGCGCCGTAAGCCCAGCTGCTGAGCACGCCAGTGGCTCCGAGCCCCGACGGCCTCTTTCCGGGGCCCCTCGTGGGTCTAAAATTCGCTTGAGATCCTTTTAGAGGCCTTGAGAGCGTCCCGCAGCTAGCTCCACAGAGCACTGAGCGGCAGCGCCCAAAGGCCCTCGCCGAACGGCAGCGTTTGCTCGCCCGCATAAAGGACCACGCCAGCCACCAGCCGCTTACCTAGACGTTCGCGCATGTGTACCAGCCCGCGAAAGTCCTGCGCGCGCACTGTGGCGCTTGCCTTGACCTCGATACCCGCGACCTCGCCAGAAGGGCGCTCGACGATCACGTCCACCTCCCGATCGGCCTCGCGGAAGTGCCAGAAGCGAAGCGCTTCGGGCGCCCACGAAGCCTGTCGCTCCAGCTCGGTCGCAACGAACGTCTCGAACAGCGCACCCGCGAACCCGTCATCCTCGCGTAGACGCCGCTCGTCGGCGCCAATCAGCGCAGCAAGCAACCCTGGGTCGGCCACGTACAGCTTTGGAGCCTTGACCTGTCGCTTACCGAGGTTGACATGCCACGGCTGGCGGATACGCACGAGGAACAAGCGCTCGAGCACCGCCAGATGACCCTTGGCGGTCTTGCCGTCGATCCCTGCCTCACGGGCGAGGGCGTCATAGCGCGCCAACGATCCCGACCTAGCAGCAACCAACCCAAGCAAGGTCCCTACCGACGTCGGGTCATGTACTCGCGAGGTGTCAGCGACATCTCGCTCGACGATCGACGTCACATAGCTGGCGAAGAACCTCCGCCGAGCAGCCGCAGTGCGAGTACGCGCCTCCGGGAAGCCGCCCGCGAGCAGGATCTCCGCGTACTCGCCGCGGCCGACGGGAGCGTCGCCGATCCGAGAGAACTCGCCCGCGAACAAGCTCGCAAGAAAACTCTCCGGCCGTCCCCTGACCTCTCCCTGGGTCAGCGGCCACAAAGTTAGATAGTCGACCCGGCCGGGCAGTGCGTCCGCGACCGTCGGGATACGGCGGAGGTTCGCTGAGCCGGTCAGTAGGAACTGGCCTGGCGCACCATCTCGATCCACGCGAGACTTGATTGCTAGCAGCAGCTCTGGCGCGCGCTGGATCTCATCGACGATTGTCCGTCTTCCCAGCCCAGCCACGAACCCCTGCGGATCGCCGGCAGCGAGTGACCTAACCGGCTCGTCGTCAAGCGTCAGATAATCCGCGGGGAGACGCTCCGCGGCCAGCATCCGCGCCAGTGTGCTCTTACCAGCCTGACGAGCGCCCAGCAACGCAACGACGCGCGACTCGCCCATGGCAGTCACAACAGTGTCCGCTAGACCCCGGTCGATGAGCTTCACAGATTGTGCTCCTCCATCCGTCAACCTGGAGAATGATAGCTGCTAACTCGGAAAATTTAGTCTGCTAGCTCGGAGATTTGTAATTATGAGCCCTGGGTGCACGCCCGCCACCTCACCGACGAGAGCGACCTCGCGCTCCTATCCCGAGCGCTCGGGCAAGGCGCCGTCATCCCCCGCTGAAGCCTCGCATCGTTTCCGAGGTTCCCCACCGGGTAGCCTCCTGGCATGAGCAAACCTCTCAGTAGCGCATCAGCCATGATCAAGCCCACGCGCAGGCGCCTTGCGCTCGCCCTCAGCCTCGGGGGCGCAGCCCTCGCTTGCGTACCCGCCGTCGCCCAGGCCGCCCCCGCGCCGTCCGCTAGCACCGGGGCAAGCACAAGCGTGAGCTATGCGTCCGTAACGCTCAACGGCACGGTCAACCCCCACGGGCAAGCGACCGATTACGTCTTCCAATACGGCACCAGCGGGCACTACGGCGCACAGACGCCGCTCGCCCCCGCCGGCGACGCTAGCGGGCCCGTGAAAGTCAGCCAGAGCGTCACCGGGCTGGCGCCGCTTACCACCTACCACTACCGCATCCTCGCCACCAGTCCTTCGGGCGCCACACCGGGGGCCGAGCGCACGTTCAAAACGACCGCGGTGCCGCTGTCGCTGGCGATCGTGGGAGTACCCAACCCCGTCTTCTTCGGCAGCCCCGTTACCGTCGAGGGCACCCTCTCCGGTACTTACGGCGCCAACCACGAGGTCGAGCTACAGGCCAACGCGTTCCCCTACCTGGGCGGCTTTCAGCTGGTCGGCAACCCAGAGCTGACAAACGCCGCCGGCGGCTTCTCCTTCCCCTATCTCGGCCTCACCCAGAACGCGCAGCTGCGGGTCGTCACGGTCGGCAAACCGGAAGTCTCAAGCCCCGTGATCCTCGAGGGTGTGGCTGTGAGAGTCAGCTTCCACGTGCGTTCCACCAAGCGTCGCGGCTATGCGCGGCTGTATGGCACGGTTACCCCCGCTGAGGTCGGCGCGCTCGTCGGCTTCCAACTGCTGCGCCCGGGCAAGTCGGTCAACAAGGGCGGCACCATCGTCAAAGCAGCCACCGCCAGCTACTCCAAGTTCAGCCGCGTCGTACGCATTCAGCGCGGCCTTTACAAGGCACTCGTGCAGGTCACCGACGGCGCGCACGTCTCGAGCTACAGCGCACCGATCCTGATTCGCTGAGCCGCCACGGATAATCACGCGATCGGCCCGCCTGCACCCCTCGATCGTCCAGCGGCTGAGCCTACCCAGCCGCCAGCCGCCGATTCCCCACCACACGGGCTGCTGGCGCGTGTCGCCGAGCGCATCGCGCCCGCGGAGAACCCCTCCGGGGTGGTGTACGGGATCATCGTCATCGGCGCGCTACTCGCCGCCGAGAGCGCCCGTCACGAGACCTACCCCGACACGATCGCCTCAACGCTCGTCGCCGCCGCGCTGTACTGGTTCGCGCACTCCTATGCGAACGTACTCGGAGCCCGCCTGGAGCGCCACGAGCGACTCAGCACGGGAACGCTTGCACGGGAGCTCGCACACAACTGGGCAATCATGCGTGGCGCCACGCTGCCGCTGCTCGCGCTCGTGCTCACATGGATCGCCGGTGCCACGCTCGCCACAGCTGTCACTGCAGCCCTATGGAGCACAATTGCCAGCCTCATCGCATTCGAGCTATTCGCGGGTGTCCGCTCGCGCGCGAGCCCGCGTGAGCTGGCACTCGACGTCAGCGTCGGCGCAGCAATGGGCGTCGCGATCCTAATTCTCAAGATAATCCTGCACTGACCCCAAGCACCCGCCGCATGGCGACCATTCGCGTAGTACGGTTGGGTGTAGACAAAAGATCGCTGACATGGAATGATCCCTCACACCAGCTTCGATGACAGCGATCGGCTGGTTCGAAAGATCGTTTGGGAGAGATGAACATGGCATCGAGGGGAAGATCGCTGACCGCGCGTGGGCGTGGCAAGCGCAGCAGTAAGGAGAGAACGAGCGGACCCGCACGGAAGCCAGCCGCGACGATCGCGCCTATCTACAAGCGTCTGCCGCACGGACCCCATCGGATGGAGCGCAGCGAGGTTGTGCTGCATCAACGCGCACGTATCCACGGCGCAATCATCGAGGCGGTCGCACAGAACACATACGAGGGCACTAGTGTCAAGCAAATAATCGGGCTCGCGGGTGTATCACGGCGCTCCTTCTACGAACAGTTCGCCAACAAGGAGGAGTGCTTCCTCGCCACATTCGACCTGATCGTCCGTCGTGACATCAAGGAACTCAAAAAGGCCTATCTAGCCTGCGACGGGACCCTCGAACGCCGCGCGCGAGCCGTGTTCGAGCGCTTCGCCCAGAGCACCGCCGAGGACCGCAACGCGACCGTGCTGGTCGTGCTCGAGGCGCAGTGTGCCGGACAGGCCGGCGCCATGCGCCTGCGCAGGGCCACCGGCGCGTGCGAGCAGATGATCGCGCACAGCTTCGCCGAATCACCCGACTCGACCGCCCTGCCCAAGCCCATCATCCGGGGAATCACCGGTGGCCTGCTGGGCGCCGCCGCCGGCTACCTACGCGGCGGACACACCCCCGACAGCATCGACCTCGCCGATGAGCTCTTGCGCTGGACGCTGCTGTTCGGAACCCCAGCTGCGCAAGATCTCAACGAGCGCATGGCAGCGCGCCTGAACGTGCGCATGCGCGAAATCTCCTCGACCTACGGCCACGGTTTGAACGGCGCTGAAAGCGTTAGTCGCGACGATCGCACACGCCTGCTAAACGGCATCCTCAGGCTGGTCACGCGCGAGAACTTCCGCGAGCTGAGCGCGCCGCAGATCGCCGACGAGGCCAACCTGCCGGTCGAGACCTTCTGCGAACTGTTCGACAGTAAGGAAGCATGCTTCCTCGAGGCACTCGACATGGCAGGTGATGAGATGCTCGCGATCGCCGCCGATCCCGGACTGGTATCTGAGGACTGGCCGCGAGCCGTACGCCATGTGCTGGCCGAGCTGACCCACTACCTCGCCGACCATCCGCTACACGCTCGCGCACTCTCTCAAGAGGCGTACTTCTCCGGCCCACAGGCACTCGAGTACACGCTCGAGCTTTCCAACAGCATCGCCACCCTCCTCACCGAGGGGGCGCCCGCACAGCCGCCCGCAAACCTCACCGCCGAGGCTGTCGCCGGTGCGATCTGGCACACCATCCGCTGCCAGGCCGCCGGGGGGCGCGTGCAGCTACTGGCAGCGCTCTCCGATCACCTTGCCTACGTCGTGCTAGCGCCCTACATCGGCGCCGAGGCCGCCATCGAGATCGTCACTGAGGAGAGCCACGCCGAGCGGATGGCAAGCTAGCGGCGCTTGCGGCCCACGCGCTCAACGAGATGCGTGAACACGACCCCCACGAGCAGCGAGATCACAATCACGATGATCAGCGGCGCGTGACCTGATCCGACAATCCAGTCCACCTTCACCTGGTTGAGGTTCAGCACCGCAAACGCAATCGCCAGTGCCGCCGGGATCAGCGGCAACACCGCTCGTACGCGCTCGCTTTTGCGCCGACGCGCATTTACCTTGCGCTCGCCCGCTGGGCCGGGGATTTGTGCTGACGGGGCAGACATTTGCCTATCATTGATCGTACCGCCTCACGGCCGCCTTGCACGTAACACATACCCGCACAGCGTCAGACGCTACCGCCGATGAGTTGGCGCGATGCGCACGAAGCTGCAAGATCCCTGGCGTAGCCCCCAAACAGGTGGGAGCTCGACGGCCGGCGAATACCATTGCAACGCATGAACCACAAGCTCACCGCAACCTTCGCCGCACTCTTGCTCGGCTGCTGCACCGGCGCGGTCCTCGGCGGCTGCGGTAGCTCGGAAACCAAGACCGTCACGGTCGCGAGCTCGCCCGCGGAAACGCCCAGCACGCAGGCACAGGCAAGCACCGCCACCACGCCGCCGACCACGACCGCCACCACAACCACCGCCACTACCAACACCGCCGGCGGTACGCCCGCGCCTACTAACACCCGCACCCAGACCGCACCTGCGTTCACGCACGAAGAAACGAAGAGCGAAGGGCTCAGCCAGGCGGAGTCAGTGCTTCAGGCCAAGGGCTACAGCGCCAGCGAAGCCTCCCAGTACCACCCCAACCAAGCGCTGCGAGTGCTGATCGGCACCAAAAGCGGCTCCAGCGACGGCTACGGACAGCAGGCGTTCTTCTTCGTCAACGGCCGCTACATCGGCACCGACACCAAGGAACCAAGCGCCACCGTCAAGGTGCTCTCCCAGAACGACACCGAAGTCACGCTCGCCTACCCGCTGTATCACCCTGGCGATCCACTCGCCAACCCCAGCGGCGGGCAGGCTACCGTCCACTTCCAGCTCAACGACGGCAAACTCACGCCCCTCGGGGCGATCCCGCCTGCCAACTCGAGCACCGGGCTGAGCCGCAACTAGTCCAACCGGCGCGGCTTGTTGTCCGCGCGCCCCCACACCAAACCCCTCCCGGCCGGGCTACTGCGAGTTCTCAGCGCGGTGTAGGTAGTCGGCGAAGCGTGGAACCGTGTAGTCGACAGTCCCGTGCCGCGAAGCGTAGATCAGGCCCTTCTTGATCAGCGCGTCGCGCTGCACCGATATCGAGCGCTGGTCGGCCTTCCCGAGCTCTCGTACGACATCCGCGATCAGATAGGGCGGCCCCTCACACCGCGACATTGCGCCCAGGAAACCCCTCTCCGCCGCACTCGCACGCTCATAGCGAACTTGAAAGAAACCCTCGTCGAGGTGCTCTTGTGCTTCCCGACCCCCGCGCCGCGCGTCCTCAATCGTGATCCTGCCCGGCGAGGCCACGTCCCAGGCATACTTGCCGTACTGCTGGAGGAAGTAGGGATAGCCTTCTGTGTCCCCGAAGATGTAGTCGAGCGCATCCTCCTCGAAGACCACATCTCGGCTGCGGGCAGGATCGCGCAAAGCGCTGATGGCATCGAGCCTCGCGAGGCGATCGATCCGCGGATACTCGAACAGACGCTCCGCGTAGCTCTTTGCTTCACCCACCAGTGCCGGCAGGCTGGGGAGACCCGCGGCGACACAGGTGACCGGCAACGCCTTCTGGTTGAGCCGGTGCAGCCCCACCACGAACGGACCGAACTCCTCGGCGGCGACGAACTGGACCTCGTCCAGCAGAAACGCGACACCACGACCCTTCTCCGCCGCTGCCTGACCCAGGGCCAACAGCAGATCGGTGAAATCCTCCCCAAGAGCGTCCACCGTCGTACTGCTCGTGGGTGTGTAGCTCAGCTCGAAGCCATTCGGGTCCTTGACCGAAAACGTCCCCAGTCCCGCAAACGACCGCTTGATCTTCTCCGCGATCTTGCGCCCAGGCTCGAGGTCGTTGAGAATCCGCCGGGCGCTGCGGGCCACGACCGCGGGAAGCGACGTCTGCTCGTCGAACTCCCTCTGCAAGGCAATCCAGCCGCGGTCAACTGCGATGTCCTCGAACGTGTTCAACAGTACCGTCTTGCCCACCCCGCGCAGACCGGTGACGATCATGCTCTGACCGGCGGTCCCGCCCTTCAAGCGGTCGAGCAAGACCTCATAAGCCTCGATCTCCTTATCCCGGCCCGCCAGCGCCGGCGGCCGAGTTCCAGCCCCGGGCGCATACGGATTTTGTCTCGGATCCACACCACAAACCCTAACACTTTCTAAGCCACTCTAAGCTCATACCTTAGAAAGCCATAGAAACGTTTAGAGACCGTTCACGGGCTGATTGAGCGCCCGGCCGCGGCTAACCTCGCCGCTGACGCTGCGCAAGCAGGGCATCGACCCCCGGGAGATCGAGCTGGTCGTGATGACGCACCTGCACTTCGACCACACGAGCGCCCCTGGCTGACGCACAACCGCAACGCGTTCGAGCACAGCTCAGAGTCCGGCGATTGTGCTTTGCAACATCCGGTCGATGTGGTCGCGTCGCTGGCCATCGACCGGCAGGTCAGCAACGCCCGCCAGCAACGCCTCCGGCCGCACGAGACCAGCTTTGAGTGCTTCCGAGGCGTATTCCCAATCCCGCTCTGTTCCGCGAACGCATTTCGACAGCACGAGATCGTGAGGCTCCAGGCACCACGCAACCGCGGTGTGGGTCGAACCCACTCGCGGCGGAATCTCGCGACGAACCAGCCGGCCCTGCCAACCGCTCGGGGCCTTGGCCGTCTCGGGTCCAACCCCATGTGCGTAGTAGCCAAACGCCACGTGGAACTGGGACCCATCGCCTAGCGCGCCATCGATCAAATCAGCGGATGGCGGATCGTGCAGCGGGTAAATATCCGCCTCCAGCGAGACCAGCATCGATGCAGGTGGATCATCGACAGACCCAAGTATCGCCTGGCTGCCAATCACGACGAACTCCTCTTGGCCCGTCACATTGGCGGCTGCAGCCACTACGTGCTGGAACTGATCTGGCTGCATTAGCCCACCTCACGGACTATGCGCAATCGCTCAGGCTCACTGAGCACCCCGGCGAAGGGAGAGTTCTGGCGCAGATCATCTGCGTCCTGGTCCTCGTCTACAAGCGCGCGGCGGATCTCCGGAAGTGGCAGTTCCAGCAGACCCTCCCAACGATCGGCATACCGCCGGTCAATGCGCCCTTGCTTTCGCCAACGAAGCAGAACGTGCCTTGCCTCTTCGACCATGAGCCGGTTCAACCTCGCAGCTACAGCCTGGTGGTAAACGAGGCTGCGCGCTCGAACGCGATTGTGCGCAACGTCGCCGCGATCTCGCGAACGAGGGATCTTCAGACGCTGTGCAGCCTCCCGGCGACGCATCATCGTAGGAGTCAGTGGATACCGCGGAGAGTCCGCGCGGCCAGCGTCTACTGCGTCGTAGAGGTCCAGAAGCGCCGGGACCGGAACCTCCACTCGACCCTTTGCTGAATAGATAACCGGAAGATCGCCCATCTTGATCCAGCGATCCAGGGCCGTGTGGCTCACACCGAGCACGCGTGCAGCGAGCCTGCGCGAGACCGTCTCCCCCAACTCGCGCTCCAAGGAGACACGGACCACGGAGATGTCGCGGCTATCCGGCATCTGCCGGGCAGCCCTCCGCAGCCTCACGATGTTCTCGAACAGCTCCTGCTTGCGCTCGACGATGCCCATAGTCTGGCAAGCTTAGCATGCGAGTTGCCGCAAAATGACAAAAATGGCAACTCCGTTCGGACTGCCACACCCTTCGTCCTATCGTCCTATCTTGATAGGCAACGACCGCCCAAAACCGAGGAAGGGACCACCGCGATGACCGCAACGATCGATGACCGCGCCGAGAAGCTGCTGAAAGGCAAGAACTTCTGTCATGTCTCCACCCTGCGCGCTGACGGCTCAGTGCATGGCGTGCCCGTGTGGGTGGACGTTCAGGACGGACAGCCCGTGCTCAATACCGCCGAGGGGCGCGCCTGGCCGCGCAACCTAGAACGCGATCCGCGGGTAACGCTCACCGTGCAGAGCATGGAGAACCCCTACGAATATCTCGAGGTCCGTGGGCGCGTTGCCGAGCGAACCCATGACGGCGCCGACCAGCACATCAACGCGATGGCCAAGAAGTACATGGACGTCGACGAGTACCCGCTGCGCCAGCCCGGCGAACAACGCGTCATCATCCGCGTCGCGCCCGAGCACGTGCACGTGTTCGGCAGCTGACCCGCAGAAGGGGCCCGCACAAGCGGCGCCTGCCGTCGAAGGCTCAGTCAGCCACGCCCAAGCAGTCGTCGCCACAGCGACCGCCGGCGTGGCTGGGAGCGCTGCCACTCATCCTTCAGCACCAGCCCGCCGCGCGAGCGCGCTGCTACGACGCACCGCGTGTGCGCATGCCGACGCCTGCGGGTATCGCCTTCCGGCGCAATCAGCATATGCTCGCTTAGAGCAGGCAACGGATGACCACAGATCGGACAGCTATACGTCGCCGGCTTGCTATTCGCGGCCGGGCGCACCGTCCACCATGGGGCGGCAGGAAGCCTGCTGGGCATCGCTCCATTCTTGCGCCCATCGCCGCAACCTTCGCCGCCACCGTCGCCGTCACTGCCGGCGTCGCGCTCGCCAACGCCGAGCGCAAACGTCGCAGCGCGCGCCAACGCCGCCGCGACCGTCGCCTTGGCCTCAACCCCGGCGAGCACCTCGCCGACGCGCTGCCACGCATGGCCCTCGGCCAAGTCGATCTGATGCTCGAGCTGCTCGCCCGCGAAGACCCAGCCGACGCCGCCACCACTGTGCACGAGGTCCGTAAGGCGCTCAAGCGCCTGCGCGCGCTGCTACGCCTGCTCGAGCACCAGCTCGGGGGCCACGAACTCGCCCGCGAGAGCCAAGCGCTGCGCAACACCGCCCAGCGCCTCTCCGGTGCCCGCGACGCCGAGGTCATGCTCGCCACCCTCACCACCCTCACCGCCCGCCACCCACGCAAGCTCGCCCGCCGCCCCGGCGTACGCCAGCTACGCAAGCGACTGCTCGCCGAGCAAGCCCGCGTCGAGCACATCGCCCTCGGCGAGCCCATCGCCCGCGCCGTGCTGATGGCAGAGCTCCAGCGCTTCCGCCGGCAGGTCCTCGCCTGGCAGCTCACCCGCCGTCCCGGCATCGCGCTTGTCAAGCGCGACCTCATCCGCATCTACACGCAGGGGCGAAAGCGCCACCTACGCGTACTGCGCAGCAAGGGCAACCAGACCATTGCGCTGCATCAGTGGCGCAAACGCGTCAAGGATCTCCGCTACGCCGCCGAAATACTCCAGCGCCGCGACACCCGCAAGCGCAGTCCTGCCCAACAACGCCTGCGTGAGCTCGCCCGCCGCGCCGACACGCTCGGCGAACTACTCGGCCAGGACCACGATCTCGCCGTGCTCGCCCAACACCTGCGCGCCGGCAAGAAGCGCCCACACCCTCAAAACGACGGCCCAAACATCTGGCAGATGAAGCCCAAGACGCGCAAGCTGCTGCTCAAGGCCATCGCCAAACGCCGGCGCGAACTGCAAAAGCGTGCGCTACGCGACGGCGCCCGACTCTACCGCCACTCGCCTCGCAAGTTCCTCAGCCGGATCAGCTGACGCTAACGACCGTCAGCGTCCGCTTGCCTTTCGGCAGCGACACCGCAATCTCATCGCCCGGCGCACGACCCATCAACGCAACCGCCACAGGCGATTCCGCCGACAGCAGGCCATCACGTGGCGCCGCATCGTGAGAGCTCACAATCCGCCACTTCTGCTCTCCCCCATCCTGGTCGCGCACCAACACAGTCGAGCCGAAGCTCACCACGCCCGCGCTCACGTCCGGGGTCCCATCCACCACTACCGCACCCGAGATCTTCTCGCGCAACCTCGCGATCTTCGTCTCCAAGTGCGCCTGCTCGTTCTTCGCGTCGTGGTACTCGCTGTTCTCCTTCAAGTCGCCCCATTCCCTGGCCGTCTTGATCCGCTCAGCGATCTCCCTGCGGCCGTCGCCCTCCAGCACCGCTAGCTCAGATTCCAGCGCCTCCAGCCCCTCCGCCGTCGTCAAGTTCGTTCCCTCAGTCATCACCAACAGCCTACTCGACTCAGAAGTACGTACTCGCCGGGGTCGACAGCAGCGCGTAGATCTGCACGATCGCCGCCTGCACCAACAGCTGCGCCGCAGTCGGCGAGCCGAACACGAACAGGTCGTTGCTCAGCCGCAGGTGCTGCCACGCGTAGTTCACGTAGTTTTGAGCAATCGACGCGCCCGGCGGATCGTGCGTCACCGAGTCCAGGTACATCAGATTGCGGAAGTAGATCGACACAAAGAACGGGATTTCCGATCCCAGCTTTTCGTTCGTGAAGTACGCCAGCGCCGCCTGCGCGGTCTGCCGCGCCTGGTACAGGTACGCCGCGTTGCCCGTCGCCTGGTACAGCAGCGTGCCCGCCCCAATCATCGAGCCCTGGTTGTAGCTCCACAGCCGCGGTTCAACCACCCCTTTGTTGCCAATGTGATCCGCATACAAGTTCACCGGCTGCTGCAAGCAGCTGCGCACCCATTCGTACGCTTTCTCCGCGAACTGCAAGTACGCCACATTGCTCGTTTCGCGATACAGCAGCGTCCCCAGCTCCGCCGCCGGCGCCGTCGTCACCGTGTTGCGTTCGCCGTTGTCAAACGAGTTCGAAAACGGCAGCCCGCCCTCACACGCCAGCCCCGGGCGTTCCTGCCAGCCCGCCATCTCAAACGCCATGATCCCCTCAGCGCTACCCAGTAGCGGCGCCTGGTGGGTCAGCTGATACAGCCGCATCAGCTCGATGCCCACCCAGTCGTTGTCGTCGTAGTACTTCGTCCCCCCCGGCCCCGCCGGCGGCGCCACCGTGCCGTCGAAAGCCGCCAGCGTGCTCGTATACACGCCTTCTGACGCGCCCGAGTTATCCGTGTCCAGGTAGCTGTTCAGACCCGTCAGCCGCGCCGACAGTTCCCTTGACAGCGACACCCCCAGGTGCGGGATGTTCGCCACGCTCACCGTCGCCGCCAACGCCTGCGAGAACGGCCACAAATACGAGAACGGTTCCCCCTCGTAAAGGCCCGAGCCCCTGATGTAGTAATGGTCCTGCATCGCTTCAAACGCCACCAGCGCCCGCGCCGGGTTGCCGTGCAGCACCGGCTTCTTCGGCTTCGCTCGCTTCTTTGACTTCGTCGACGTCGTCGGGGCCCCGGTGGTCGTCGTGGTGGTCGGCGTCGACGTCGAGCCGCCCGGGGCCGCCGCGCCGCCGCTCGAGGCCGCCGCGTGTGCCGCTCGGCGCGCGTGCGCGTGTGCGAATTCGGACGCGCGCGGATGGAATGCCGGGCGGGTCGCGCCGGGCGGGTAGGAGGAGGCGCTCGCCGCGTGTGCGCTCGGGGCGATGCTCACGGAGCCCACGGCGATCACCCACGCCGCCACCAGCATCTGCAACGACAACGCACCAGCGCGAGGTGCCATACATTCGCGCATGTGGTGGTAGTTCACAGTCATCAACTTGAAACCTCGTCGAAAGCAGGGCATTCAGCAAGCACAACAGCCGACAGCCGCGATCGATTTGGTATCCGCGTCGAGTGTTCCCGCGGCTCGCCGTAGCCTCCAGCCAGCAAGTGCCGCGCCATATTTCCATACGCCCCGCCGCTAGGGTGAACGGCGCGTTGCACTACGACTACACCACCGTCGGCCACGTCACCATCGACGTGCTCGAAGACGGTTCGCGCCAGGCCGGAGGCGCCGCCTTCTACAGCGCCCTGCAGGCCTCAAGGCTCGGGCTGCAGGTGCAGATCATCACTCGCGGTGTACAGCGAGAGATCGAAGACGTGCTCGCTCCCTATCGCGCAGAGCTGCATCTCAGCATCCAGCCCGCACGCCACACCACCACCCTGCACACCTCCGGCGCTGGCTCCGAGCGCGTGCAGCGTGTGCTCGCCTGGGCCGGGCCAATCGGCGAGCAGCTCGCCGTGGACACCACCATCCTGCACCTCGCCCCAGTTGCCCGCGAGAGCCCCGCCAGTTGGCACGGGCAAGCCGCGTTCGTCGGGCTCACGCCACAGGGCCTCGTGCGCGAGTGGAGCGGGCCGCGAGCGCGCGTGGGCGGGCGGGGCGAGCCCCGGGAGCCCGTGCGCGGACAGGGCGAGTCGCGGGGGCTGATCCAGATCGCTGCGCCCACCGGGGCGGCTAAGCGTCTAGCGATGATGGTGGCCGAGCAGTGCGATGCCGTGGTCGTCAGCGAGCACGAGCGCGCCAGCTGCGCAGCGCTGATCGAGGGGGCCAGTGGGACCGGGGCTCTTGTCGCCATCACCGCCGGTGAGCAACCCACCACCATCATCCAAGCGCATGGCCGCGGCGAGGTCCATGTGCAGGTACCCGCGGTGGAACACCTTCGCGACGACCTCGGCGCCGGCGACGTGTTCGCCGCCGCGTTCTTCGTTTCCCTCAGCCGGGGGTGCGATGCGCTCGAGGCCGCCCGCTTTGCCAATGGCGCCGCTGCCGTGCGCGTCAGCGGGATGGGTGCTCAGGCGATTGGCGGGTTGGCGGAGCTCGAGGCACGAATTAGCCGGTAGGCCAGCTTGGGCATAGCGGTCGGAGTAGGCGGTGATGGATGTCATCCCGCTAATCCAGCGTCGCCGTGACCTCAGTCAGCTCCCATCTTGGTATTCGGCGCATATCTCGCCGAGATCGACCAGGAGTTTTGTGATCGTGTTCTTCGCTATTCCGGTGATCCTGACGGTCGCGCGGATGCTCATGCCCTCGGTTGGACAGCCGATGACTTGGGCGCGCTTCTCGGCGCTCAACCGGCTCATATTGGCCTTTAGGCTTGAGGCACCGGACCGAGAGCTTGCGCCCAAGGTCGGAAACTGGGGTTTCTTCCGAAAACTGGGTAGATATGCTGGGCGTATGCCCTCAGCACATGATGTTGCGAAGTACATCCTGGAGCAGAAGGGAGAGATGGACACCTGGAAGCTCCAGAAGCTTGTCTACTACTCGCAGGCGTGGCATCTCGTGTGGGACAGCGAGCCCCTGTTCGATGACCCCATTGAGGCCTGGGCAAACGGACCCGTGGTGCCAGCGCTGTACAGAGAACATCGTGGAAAGTTCAAGATGAGGAGATGGCCGAAGGGTAACGTCTCCCGGCTGACGAAATCTCAGCGGGAGTCGATCGATGTAGTGCTGAGGCGGTACGGGAAACGGACTGGCTTTGCATTGCGGGAGCAAACGCATAGCGAGTCTCCGTGGAAGGATGCTCACAAGGGCGTGCCTGCCGGAGCCCCCAGTAGCAAGGTGGTCACCCACGGCGCGATGACGACTTATTACGGGTCGCTTTAGGCTCTCGCTTGCGTGGGCGGCAAGCGCGTCAGCGGTAAGGACGGTAAGGACAAGGCTACAAAGCGCGTCACCGAGCGCCCTGGGATTACCGAGCCATCAGACCGGCATCTCGTATGGCGTTTCGGGCGCCTCGATCATGACACGGCGTTCCGGTGTCAGAACCTGCTCAATACCGACGTGCGTGAGGTAGAGAAAGAGCTTGAGACTTTCCAGGGGGAGTTGATCTCCGCCCTGCGACAGAAACGCTGGCTGAAGTTCATCCCCGCAGGCGATATGACGCAGGCGGGGCAGAGGGCACTGTGGGAAGTCAACGACAAGGAGGAAGGTCTTTGGCAACTACACCTCCTGCGGTACAAGTGGCGCATCTGGGGATACTTCGAGGATCCCAAGTTCTTCTTCGTCTTTTGGGACTGCAACCACGACATTGCGACGGGCAACTCGCGCACGCGCAACGCATAGTCCCATGCCGCAGCGCACCTGAGCAGCCCCCAATGGGATCGAGGAGCTAGCGCCGTCACGAACTCCTAAGACGCCTCGCGAGGTCTGCTGGAGGCGTGAACGCGTAGTGCCGACCTTGGCGCCGTTGCTCGAGAAAGCCCATATCCACCAGCGCTAGCAAATCGGTACGGGCCGTCTCGTGGGTTACCCCGTGGCTGGCGAAGTGGGTGTAGAACGTATAGGTCGCAGCCGGCACGCGAAGCGCATTGGCGAGCAGCGCAAACTGCCTGTGGTTGAGCTGGTCGGAGCCCTTGAGTAGCGTTTCCACCTCGCGGACGTCTTTGATCTTCTGCCCCAGGTAGTCGTGTAGTTGCTCAATTGCCCGCTGGATGACCTCGAGCTGGTACACGATGAAGTACGTCACATCGCGCTCGTCTGTCTCGGTGAGCACGAACGCACGCGTGTACTGAGCGGGAGCGTTGCGCAGGATGCGCGAGATCGACAGGTACTCCACCAGCCAATAGCCGTGCGTGCGCATGTACCAGTAGAACAGCGCTCTGGCAGTACGGCCGTTGCCGTCTTCGAACGGATGGTCATAGGCGAGCCAGAAATGCAGCAGGATCGCCCGCAGCACGGGGTGGATGAAGCGGCCCGGGCTTTCGCCTTCGTTGGCGAACTCGCATAGCAGCCGCAAGCGCTCAGGAAGCTGCTCCGCCGGCGGCGGCGTATGGATGACGGTTCCATCTATGCGATCCACCACGGCGATGCGTTCCTCGCTTGGGCGCTGCAGCCGGCCTGCAGCATCGGCGTGGTCGAGCGTCCCGTCCGTGAGGATCCGTTGCAGCTCGATCACCGTCCCGGGCGACAGCTCGCTCGGCATCTCATCTCGCATGTACTGCAGAGCTCGATAGTTGTTGAGGATCATCCGCTCACTGCGATCCTTGGGCTCGCGACCGGTCTGAAGCAGCTCCTTGGCGACGCGCCGGGTCGTCGTCGCCCCCTCCAGCTGGCTCGAGCGGATGGCCTCCTCCATCAAGGAGTTGACGAGATAGTGCGCACGCGCCTGGGCATCTGCCGTCACGACCTCCGGCATCGCGACCTCGCCTGCGCAACGCTGATCGACATAGTGCAGTCCGCGCGCGACGATGTCGGGAACGCCATATGCGAAGTGGTTGCCGGCGGGATCGGTGAGCGGGATCGCCCGCTGCGTATTCTGACGTCCCCACTTGATCAGCAGCCACCACTCCTCGCGGCTGAGGTCGCCGGGCGGCTCGAGCTGGCGCAGCTTGTCCCAGTGGATGTAATCGCGACCATCTTGGACCAGACCGCTGGCGCCGTGACCGCGTTCGAGCAGCTCCTGCAGGCGATCGACACCTTGTGCAACGACGTTGTTCAACATTTCGGAAAGCGTTGGGGCTGGTGCTACGTACATTGGGCTAACTCCAAATTGCTCCAAATTTCGCCAAGTATTTGGAGCTTAGCGTAACTCCAAGCGTTTGGACAAATTTGGAGTTATTTGGAATTCGTAGCGGCGTCGATCAGCCGCGTGAGCCCATCCATAGCGATCGCCTCGCCATTCCCGCACGCGCGCGCAGCGAGCAACAGACTTCCGCCCACAGGCGCGAGCTCCACCGTGCCAACGCGCGCATGGGGCGCGCACGCGTGGATGTCGCGGGTGAGCGGCTCCACGAACACGGGGCCGGCCTTGAATGCACTGCCGATCAGACCAACCGGAAACTCCTCGCGACGGTCACTCGAGTCGGCGTCCAGCCCGATCTGGCGGATGACCGACACGATCTGCTGCGCCAGCTCGCTCGCGCCGCGCTCATATAGCTCCCGCGCAACCGCATCGCCCTGTTCTGCCAGCTTACTCGTCTCGACCGCAAAAGCGGCTATTTCGCCCTTCGTGAGCGGCTTCGTGTAAACGCTCGCAGCCACCGCCTCCACACTTGGCTGCTTGAAGAAGCGCATAGCAGCCTCGCTCAGCGCCGTCCGCGGACCCGAGCGCTCGCGGTCGCGCAGCGCCGCCTTGATCGACTGCACCCCCAGCCAGTAGCCCGAGCCCTCGTCCCCCAGCAGATGACCCCAGCCGCCCACACGCCACGGCCGCGCGTCAGCACCAGTGCCGCCCACACCGAACACATTCGAACCGGTGCCAGCGATCGCCGCCACACCAGGTCCACCACCCGTGGCGCTGGCCCACGCGGCAACCACGTCGTTGACCACAATCCACGCGTCCGTGCGCGCCGAGCGCACGTTGCACGCCAAGTCCTCCGTGTCCGTGCCAGCAATCGCCAGCACCGCCGCACCCAGCTCACTCGCTTCGATGCCAGCCGCTTCGATCGCCTCGTCAGCCGCGCCCAACAGCGCCTTTACAGCCGCCTGCGCGCCCACCGCGTCCTCGTTGCTCGGCCCACCATGCCCCAGGTACAGCTTGCTCTCCTTCAGGTCAAGCACTGCAGCGAGCGTCTTCGTCGCGCCACCGTCCACGCCCATCACATAACGAGTCTCGCCCTGCGCCTGTGGCTGGGTGAGCACGTCAGGCAGCTGGACCAGAGAGCCAAGGTTCATCGCCGCCCATCCTGTCAGGCTCGACGGCGCGAGGTTAGGATCGTGCGCTATGCAGACAATGGCACGGTTTCCACAGGCGCAATGGCATGCGGGGATGTATGAGTCGTTCTACCTGCGCGCCGTCTCTCCCCACGATCCCGTGGGGATCTGGATTCGCCACACGGTGCACAAGCCACCCGGACGACCGCCGCGAGGATCCGTGTGGTGCACGGTGTTCGATGCCCGCCGCGGACGCCCGTTTATGCACAAGCTCACCACCCATGAGCTGAGCGTTCCCGCCGATGAATGGATCATGGTTGGCGACAGCTCCATGGGTCCGGCGCAGGCTGACGGCAGCTGCGGCGCGGCCAGCTGGTCGCTGCGTTTTGCCTGCGAGCAAGACGAGCTGCGCCACTTGTCCCCGCCATGGCTGTACCGCACCCCCCTGCCGCGCACCAAGCTCACCACGCCGCTACCACTGGCGAGCTTCGATGGAGTACTCGAGCTCGCCGATCGCGAGCCGATCGAGCTCGCCGGCTGGCCAGGCATGGTGGGCCACAACTGGGGCTCCGAGCACGCCGAGCGCTGGATCTGGATGCATGGTGTGGGCTTCGAGGACACGCCAGGCGCATGGTTGGACGTGGCGCTCGCGCGACTGAAGCTCGCCGGGAGGATGACCCCGTGGATTGCAACCGGCGCGCTGTGTGTTGATGGCCAGCGCCACCGCCTCGGCGGACTGGGCGCCCGCGGCACGGTCGTTAACGAGAGCGCCGACGGCTGCACGCTCGAGCTGGGTGGAGCCGGGGGCCTGAAGCTGCAGGCGCAAGTGGAGGTCCCTGCGCAGTCCGCCGCCGGCTGGCGCTACAGCGATCCCAGCGGCCAGGCGCCAGCTAACGAACACGACGTAGCTAACTGCTCCGTTGCCGCCATCGAGCTGACCGTCTCCTCAAGATCCGGCACGCCCCCCAAGACGCTCCGTAGCGATCACGGCGGCGTGTATGAGCTGGGCATGCGCGAGCGCGACCACGGCGTGCCAATCGCCTCCTTTGGCGACTGAAGCGGGCTAGTGAGCTGCGGGCCGCGCCGTGAAAGCAGCGGCGCGCGTCGCCCGCTCATCGTTGCCGTCCCAATCGTTCGAGCCCCGAAACGCAACTGGGCCGGCGAGGGGAGCCGGCCCAGTCGAGTGGAGGTACTGAGAGGCAGCCTGGAGGCGCCCCTCAGAGGGAGAGAGAAACGTCAGGTCCGTCTACATTGCTCAATCCGCACCGACCCAAACATCAAGTCGTGGTGCGATCCTAAGCAATGTTCATCTACCTTATCAAGATTAGTGGGAATGTCAAGGCCGAGTTGAAATGGCGCCGGCATCCCACCGATCAGGCACGAACAGCGCCCAAAGAGACAGCGGCCTGGCCCGCTCGCACGACGGTGCGCTCACCGCAGAAGACCTCGTCAAGCTTGCAGACGCTGCGATGTACCGCTCCAAGGAGCACGGGCAGTGTGTGCCCGTGCTCGCAGAAGCTTCCTAGCGCCGCTCAGACTTCAGGCTTCGGTTCGAACCCGAGGTCGCCGTCCTTGATGGTGATTTCTTCCAGTTCCGCTTCGAGCGTGCCTTTGCCGTACACGACGTAGCCATAGGCGGGGGTTTCAGGCGTGCTGTCGAAGGCGCCTTCTTCGCCGCCCGCGTATATGCAATGTTCACCCGGTTTCACCCACGACGCGATCGTCGAGAATTCCATCCCGATGTCAAGCTTTTCCTGGATGCCCGTGGGGAAGAACTTCCGCTTGGCCGCTTCCATTTCGGTTTCGTAGCCAACAGCGCCGTATTCGCTCTCGGGTTTGCCTGCCGCTTTTTGGGGCACGATCTGCTCAGGAATCGTGACCTTGCAGGGCGCCTTCTTGCCGATCGGAACCGTCACCGTGCTCGGGCGGACGATTTCGATTTCGTTTTCGGCGCCTTCGCCGACTTCCGCGGATTTGTTCGAGCGGAACTCAATGCCGAGCGTGAACGGGGGGATCTTGAGCTGCTCGGTGAACCCCGGGTTGAGCGACACGATCGCGTAGCAATGCTTGAACGTGACGTTCTGGAAGAAGGTTTCCGCGCGTTCTTCGTCGACCTGTCCGACTGACTTCACGTCGTCACATTCGTGAATGCGCAGCGCACCGTTGGCGAGGTTCAAACTGTCCAGTTCCCCGTGCCCCTTGGCCACGGCCGGTTCAGCCGGCGTGATCAATTTCCCGCTGGGGTAGCTGGCCGTGAATTTCCCAAACACCACCGGCGGTTTTGCTTTTTTGGCGAATGCCGGCGCGGCGACTGTGCCAAACACGCACAGCAGCACGGCAAGCCCAAGTGTTGCTCTAACGCTTCTCATTCTCCTAGGTCCTCGCTTTCGCCTCGAAAGGCTCCAAACAGCTCTGGATGCAGTGCGGCCAATGCCGTGCGGCCGGCTCTCAGTCCACCCGTCGGTTGCTGGGGCTCCCCTCCGTAGCTACCTCCGAGATAGAGGGCGCGAGCATACCACGGTGACTGGCTGTAAAACAGCGCCGCGTCCAGCCCGCTGGGCGACGCCAGCCGGGCATTTCAGCTGTGCCCAGCCGTTGGAAACGACGATTTTTCCCGCTGTCAAGCCCAGGCTGAGCTTTGACAGGTATGCGGCACAGCGGCGCACACGGCTGCTGCGCGCTTTTACCAATGATTCACAACAGCTCACGCCGCAGCTGGCGGTAGGCAAAACACGACCACACGCAGGCCACCCGCGTATCGCCGCTGGCACCCACCAGAGACCGATTGCGGAGCCACAACCTCGACCTGGTATGCTTTGGATTTAGAACTTTTCATATTGCCAACTGTTTTGTGTTGAAGATACGGTCGCAAGGAGGATCAGATGAACGTGATTGACAGCGGGACGCCGACGATTCGGCGCCGGGAGTGCAACGGCACGCCCTCGTGGCAGCGGCGCAAGACGCTGGCCGCAGACGCGCGACTGGCGACGGACGGGCGACTGGGACGCAGCGCGCGCAGCGAGGCACGCGCCAGGAACGCAGTGATCGACGCATACGCGATGGATGCGGCGAGCTCACGCGCACTCGGCGGGCTGGCTGGCGAAGTTGCCGGCCAGCCGCGATCGGCGCTTGAGCGTGTAGATGAGCGCTCGAGCGTGCAGATAAGCGCTTGAGCTTGCAAGTAGCCTAAGAGGAGGCAGCAACGATGCCACCGACAGAGAAGACAACGATGCCACCAACAGACACGACAACAAATCCAGATCAGGCGCTGGAGTCAGCGGTGGAAGAGCTGTCCTCGCTCGTGTGGGAGACGTTGCGCGGCCTAAAGCAGTCGAGCCCGCCGCCGCAAGTGCTGAGCGATGCGGTTGCGCGGGCGTCGCTGGGCCCCCGCCACATGCCAGCGCTGCGTGCGGTTGCAACGGCGGGTCCGATGAGCGTGAGCGAGTTGGCGCGCAGGCTCGGCTTGGGACTATCGACTACGAGCGCGATCGTGGGTCAGCTGAGCCGCGCTGGGCTGCTGGATCGAGCCGAGGACGATGCCGATCGCAGGCGCACGATCGTGCGCCTGGATGAGAAGTACGGCGAGGCGATCAGCACGTGGGCGGTGCAGTCGCTGACACCGTTGCGAGACACGCTCGAGCGCCTACCGCCCAAAGCGCGAGCCCAGTTCCTCGAGGGCTGGCGGATCCTGCACGAGGAAGCCACGCGTGGGGCGTGGTGCGAAGAGGAGGAGTGCGGGACATAGCTGGCCCGAGATATCGGCCCGCATACGCGGAGTAGTCGCCGTGCAAATGCGGAGTACGGCACGTGCAAATGCGGAAAACGCAGCCCCGCGGGCAACACGTGTTCGGCGCCGGTGGCTTGCCGCCAAGCGCACACTTTCGCCTAACGCATCACTGAAACCAATTGGCGAACGCCTCCACCTCATCCACGATGAGGCGTTGGCGGTCAAAGTAGGCAAGCTCCTCGCCACCATGTGGCGGAGCATCGGGCGTGGCCGACCGACAAGCGATCCCCAGCTCCCCTTCCGACCACGCCAGCTGCCCGATGGGCTGACAGACACGATGGGGAACAACCCGCCCTCGCCCATCCAGCGGATAGCTCGAGGGTAACCCGACGGCACGCAGTCCCGCATCAGTGACGGCGTTGCCGTAGTAGTCCTCGGGAACGGTCGTGTGGACGAGTACCGGGCCAGCCGCAGGCAGGACATCCTCCGGCCGTATGCCGCGACTCTCCAGCCTGCCGCGAATGAGCGCTCGCGCCAGCTCCAGCGACGCGTTGAGATAGACAACTGCGAAAGCGCCGGGTGGGTTCCAGCGCCCGCCGCGGCTGCGCGCGTACTCGCCTGACAACGGATTGCGCCAGGAGGGATCGGCGACGCGCACGTACACACCGCCGCGTCGAACATGGCGCACTACGCAGCCGCGGCCCAGTCGAACGCGTTTCGCAGCTCATCGAGCACGAGCGCCTGCTCATCAGCGGCAATGGCCTCGAGGATCGACCGACCACCATAAGCCGATGCAGGACGCCGGAGGACTCCTGGGATGCGATCTAGCTTGAGCTTCGCGGTGAGAACGTCCACGATCGCATCGAGCGTGGCGAGCTTCTCCTGGCGCTCTGCGGGGACACCGCGGGCCTCCCACTGTTCGATCGCCTGACGACGAACGCCGAACAGTCGGGCCAGCTCGGTACGGTTGACAGCGAACACCGAGACGATCCGCTCGAGCGGCGTGTCGATGCGCGCCAGCTCGTCACCGACCGCCCGGTAGAACGCCACGACCTGCTGGTCACTGAGAGACCACATTGGCAGCTGGCGCTCACGCGGGGAGGCGAGCGGCTTGGTGTCTGCCAGCATGGACCGCAGCTGCGCGACAAACGCCACTGCCGTGCCCCGACCGGCGCCGAGCGTGCCCACCCACTGGCTGAACGGAGCACTCATCGCCTGCTGCTCCAATGCGGCTTTGAGCCATCGCACCGATCGCTGCTGACCGTTCGCCTGGTAGGGCTTTGCCTCGAATAGCGTAACGGTGTTGTGTGCCTCGTCGTAGGCGATCATGTCGGGGCGCGCCTTGCCGACGGCATTAAGCATAAGTAGCTGAAGCAGAAGGTAAGCGTCGGTGTATATACGCACCTGTGTGCGCTCGCCCTGTAGAGCCCCGGGTACGCTCGCCTCGATCCCTTTGATAGCCGCTCCGGCGATTCCTTCGGCGGCGTCGGCAACCCGTTCGGGGGTGCTCTCGGAAAGGATCTTCTCGGCAAGGCTCGTAGGGCTCATACGACCCAGCTTAGCGCAAGGTATGCGCAAGTGCAAGCGAACCGCAAGCGCAACTGGCGACAGCCCTTGCCGTCTAACTCACAGGCGTGCACCGCGGGCAGATGAGGCATAAGCGGTGGACCACACAAGAGGCCTCCTATAGTAAGCAGGTAGTTGCCCGCTCAATAAAGGAGCGCCCGATGGAAGTAGAGATCTGGTCTGATGTGGCGTGCCCGTGGTGCTACATCGGCAAGCGCCGCTTTGAAGCGGACGAGATGGCCACCTAGGATGAGGAGTAGATGATGTTCGATGATCTGCACACGCTGGCGGGCGAGCCGCTGGACGCGAGTGAGCTCGAGGGACGGGCGGTACTGGTGGTGAACGTGGCATCGCGTTGCGGGCTGACGCCCCAGTACACGGGCTTGGAGCACCTGCAGGAGCGCTACGGCAAGCGGGGCTTGACGGTGCTGGGCGTACCGTGCAACCAGTTCGGCGAACAAGAGCCGGGTAGCGCTGAGGAGATCGAGACGTTCTGTTCGACGACGTATGGCGTGAGCTTCCCGATGACGGAGAAGCTGGAGGTGAACGGCCCTGGACGCCACCCCCTGTACAGCACGCTGAGCGAGACGACAGACACCGCGGGCGAGGCTGGCGATATCCAGTGGAATTTTGAGAAGTTCCTGGTGTCGAGGAATGGCCGCCCGGTAGCGCGGTTTCGCCCGACGGTTGAGCCGGAGTCAGACGAGCTGATCGCGGCAATCGAGTCGGAGCTTCCGTCCTGATGAGCACGACCACGCCGGCGCTGAGCGCACCGTCGGTGGGTGCACGGTTTGACCGCACGACGATCGAGCGCCGCGAGCTGGGCGAGCAGGACGTGCTGATTGACATCAAGTTCTGTGGTATCTGCCACAGCGACATCCACCAGGTGAAGGACGAGTGGGGCGGCTCGATCTACCCGATGGTGCCAGGCCATGAGATCGCTGGCGTGGTGGCAGACGTGGGCTCGGCGGTGAGCAAGTTCTCAGTTGGCGAGCGCGTGGGCGTGGGCTGCATGGTCGACTCGTGCGGTGAGTGTGAGTACTGCCTGGCGTGCGAGGAGCAGTTCTGCATAAAGGGCTCGGTGCTCACGTACAACGGCCGCGAGTATGACGGCGAGCCGACGTTTGGCGGCTACAGCCAGCAGATTGTTGTGAAGGATGGCTTTGTTGTGAAAATCCCGGACAGCATTGATTTGGAGTACGCAGCCCCGCTGCTGTGCGCTGGGATCACGACATATGTGCCGTTGAAGCACTGGCGGGTTGGCGAGGGGGCCAAAGTGGCGGTGATCGGCATGGGCGGCCTTGGCCACGTGGGCGTGCAGCTGGCGGCGGCGATGGGCGCCGAGGTGACGGTGCTGAGCCAGACGCTGAGCAAGCAAGCGGACGGCCTTCGGTTCGGCGCGAAGCACTACTACGCGACGTCCGAGAAGAGCACGTTCAAGGAGCTGCGCTCGAGCTTTGACTTTATTTTGAACACGGTGTCGGCGAACTTGAACGTGGACGCGTATCTGCGGCTGCTGCGGGTGGATGGCACGCTGGTGAACGTGGGCGCACCGGCAAAGCCTGACTCGTTTCACGCGTTCTCGCTGATCGGCGCCCGCCGCAGCCTGGCGGGATCTTCGATTGGCGGTATAAAAGACACACAGGAGATGCTGGACTTCTGCGCTGAGCACAACGTGAATCCGGCAATCGAGCTGATCGCCGCAGACGCGGTGGAGGACGCATACGACCGGGTGGAGCGCAGCGATGTGCGCTACCGGTTTGTGATCGACGTGTCCACGATCGGCCAGGCAGCACCGCAGCACGGCAGCTGAGCGTCTGTCACTAAGAACACGCTCGGAGCTCTACGACAAGGGACGGACAACAAATGGGCTCAAGTGGCAAGAAGAAGACAACGATGGCGAAGCTGATGCGTGAAAGCAAGCTTCGCGAGCGCAGGTTGGACAAAGCAGCAAGGAAGGACGAACGCAAGCGCGGAGTGGGGATCTACGCACCGGACTACGTACCGGACGCCCCTGGCGTCACACCGGACCCGCTCACGGGCGAGCCGGATGCGCCGGGAGACCAGGCGGCGCCGGCAGTGGCGACATCTGTGGGGTAGGTGCTGCGGGCGCGCCACAGGAACACGCCGGCCGCGGCGAGCGTGCTGAGCATGATCAGGAAGCTGACCTGCAGGCCGGTGCCGGTGGCGGAGGAGACGATGCCGTGGGTGTGCGTACCGATGGGCGCTTGTGCGGGCTCGATGCCGACGACGAGGTCGGCGAGCGCACCGAACAACAGCGGCGCGAGTGCTTGACCGAGTGAGCGCAAAAGCGTCCTGGTGCTCTCAGCTCTCCCCCACAAACGCGAGGGCATGATGTCCAGACGGGCGGCATCGAGCGGTGGGTTGGCGGCGGAGATGAGAGCGGCACCGCCCATGTCGAACCACACTGCTGGGTAGAGGTGGCCGCCGAGCAGCCCAGGGATCAGCAACAGGGCGGCGCCTACGTAGCAGACGGCGGGAATCCACACCCGCGCTTGCAGCGCGCCACGACGGACGAACGCATCGGTGAGAGGTCCGCTGAGGAGCGTTCCCAGCAGCGCACCGAGGACGAGCAGGCCGAGCACGAGCGTGGCTGTGGCCTGGCTTGCGTGGTAGTGCCCGCGAACAAAGACGACTGCAAACGTCTGCAGGCCGGCGAAGAAGAAGTAGCCGAGGGAAGATCCGATGATGAGCATGGCATTGGTTGGGATGGAGAGGATGTAGCGGACGGCGGCACCGAGGGACATGGTGTTGGGATCGACGTCGAGCACGAGTGCTGGGTCGGCGACGTAACCCTGGCGAAGGGCTGCCTCGTGGGCGAGATCGCGGTCGCCATCGATGCCGCCGCGGTCGCTGGCATCCCCACCGTGGCTGGTCGCCTCGCTGTAGCCGGCATCCCCGCTGTAGCCGGCATCCCCGCTGTAGCCGGCATCCCCGCTGTAGTTGGCGTGACGGTGGCCGCTGTCGTCAAACGCTTGCTGGACGTTGAGAAGATCGAGCGTGCCTGGCGCCAACCGACTCTGCCCGCCACGTAGCGGCTCGGGCACGGTGCGCCAAAGCGAGCGCGCGAGGAAAAACCCAGGCAGGGCAAGCACGGCAAAGGCGACACGCCAGGAGAACACGCTGGCGAGAGTGCCGCTGAGGATGAAGCCGGCGGCGGTGCCGGCGATCTCGCCGCTGAGGATGTAGCCGTACACGCGCCCGCGCTCGCGCGAGGGGAAGTAGTCGCCGGTGAGCGAGGCGATGGCTGGGCCGGCGGTGGCGGCGACGGCACCAAGTCCCACGCGAGTGAGCAGAAGCGTTGAGTAGGAGTGGGCGACGGCGCCGAGCAACGTGGTGATGCTCCACAAGAGGATGCTGGCGGCAAGGATGGGGATGCGACGCACGCGGTCGACGAGCAGCCCGACGGGGATCACGGCGACGGCGCCGATCAGCAGGGCAACGGAGTTGAGCAGACCGATCTTGGTGTTGCCGATGTGCAGCGAGCGCTCGAGCTGGGGCGCGACGGCGCCGACGGTTGCGATCTGGGCGCTCGACAGCGCGAGCACCCCGGCGAACAGGGTGATCACGCGGGCTCGTGCGGGACCGCCCACGAACTGCACGACCTGACCGCGGAGCATGTGTCCAAGCCAACGCAGCCCGCGCATGAAGGCGAGCATGATGCGCTCAGGTGTGCGGAGATCGTTCAACTTGAAGCTCGCTGGACACTTTCGCAGCAACGCGGCACGACCGGCCGTCGTCCGGGGGCACCCGTACGGTTGCGGACATGGGCTGGCACACGGAGCGCCTGGCTGCGTTTGACATCGAGACGACAGGTGTGGATACGGAGCGCGATCGGATTGTGACCGCTGCGGTGAGCTTGGTTGGCGGGGGTCAACCGTCGCAGCATCGCGCGTGGCTTGTGAACCCTGGAATCGAGATACCGACGGGGGCGACGGCGGTACATGGCATCACCACCGAGCGGGCGCGAGCTGAGGGCGCCGCGGCGAGTGAGGCCGTTGCTGAGATCACTACGGCGCTGGCAGGTCAACTGCGCAGGGGAGTGCCGATCATCGCGTTCAATGCACGCTTCGATTTGACGATCCTGGACCGCGAGGCCCAGCGGTATGGACTGCGGCGACTGCTCGCGCTGGTGGGAGGCATGGACAACATGCTGGTGGTCGATCCGTACGTTCTCGACAAGCATGTCGACCGCTTTCGGCGTGGCAAGCGCACGTTGGGGGCAGTGTGCGAGCACTATCGCGTGCCGCTCGGGCGAGCCCATGAGGCAAACACGGACGCGCTGGCTGCAGCACGCGTGGCATACAGGCTGGGGGCTGAATTCGCGGAGCTGGGTGCAAGCGAGCTGAAAGTGCTCCATCGTGAACAGGTGGCGTGGGCAGCTGAGCAGGCTGCATCACTAGAGGACTACTTTCGCCAGCAGGGACGCAACGAGCCAATCGAGCGAGTATGGCCGGTTGTTCCGAGCAGTCTCCCGCGCGCGGCGTAGCCGTAGGAGCAGGCGCTTGGTGGCATCGTGTGCGCGCGGAACGCTGTGCAGCATTGCACTCGCTTACGATCAGGCCGGTGGACCGGGAGATCCTGACGGGAGCGACGATCCGCACGATGGACTCGCGCCAGCCGATCGTCGAGGCGGTGGGCATCGATGCGGGCGCGATCGCGGCGGTTGGGTCACTGCCACAGGTGCGAGCGGTAATGGGCGAGACGGCTCGCGTCGAGGACCTCGGCGGCGGTGTCCTGCTGCCTGGGTTCATCGACGCCCACCACCACCTCGCGTACGCGGCACTGGACTACGGCGGTCCCAGCCTGAGGCTGCCGGCGGGGAGCAGGTTGGATGATCTGCTCACGTTGATTGCGGACGCGGTGGCGGCAAAGCCGCCGGGGTGGGTGTATCTATGCGGATATGAGGTGGGTGACGTGCGCGAGCGTCGTGCCCCCCGAGCTGACGAGCTCGAGCAGTGCTGCCCGGGGCGACCGTTATTCGTGCAAGCGGCGAGCGGTCATGACGGCGCGTTGAACGAAGCTGGGCTGGACGCGATGGGATGGACTACCGGCTCGCAGGACCCAGCAAACGGGGTGATCGTGCGCGATCGTCGCGGGCGACCCACTGGGGTGGTGTCGGAGGCGGCGACGTTCATGGCAGAGGCGGCGTTCCGCGACCAGTTGCTGGCAGACGGACCGGAGGTATGGCTATCGGCCTGTGAAGCGCATGCCCATGACCTCCTGGCGCTGGGCATCACCCGCGTGGGCGATGCGGCGGTGGCTCCGTCGGTGGAGCGGCTGTACATCCGTGCGGCGCAGGAACAGCGCCTGCCAATCACTGTCCATGCGATGCCAGTGGCGTCGAGTTCGCTACTGCTGCCTCGCTTTGACGGGCCGACAACGGGAGCAGGCGTCGGGCGCGCACGGACCGGCCCGGCGAAGCTGTTCGTGGATGGCGGTCATCGCTGCGCGGTGTGCCTATCGGCGGGCCAGGCGGCGTGGGCGGCGGCGGCACTCGTGAGAAACGTGCTCGGCGGACACAGCCTCGCGGCGGTGCGGGCGGCTTCGCGCAGCGGCCGGCCGAAGCTCGGGCGTGATCTGCATCTGCATGCGGGGATGCGATTTTGGGAGCAGGACGCACTGGCTGGTGCGATCGAGCACGGCGCGCAACGGGGATTTCAGATCGCGCTGCATGCGATCGGCAACGAAGCGATCGATGTTGCACTAGGTGCGCTGGAGCGCAACGAGCGCTGGCTGGCAGCAGCGCCTGGGCTACCGCGCCTGGAGCACCTGGTGTTCGCTAACCCAGACCAACCGGCGCGGATCGCGGCTACGGGCGCGATTGCGGTCGTGCAGCCGGCGTTCATCGCAAGCGCCGGCGATGACATGCTGCTCACCCCCCTGCCCCCTTCGATCGCCACGATGCCGCTGCGCTCGTTGAGCGAGGCGGGCGTTGAGCTGGCTGGCAGCTCGGACTACCCGGTGACCCAGCCGGACGTGCTGGCGGCGATCAGCGCGGCGGTGACCCGCCGGACGGCCGCAGGCGCGACGCTGGCGGCTGAGGAGGCGGTGGACGTGGAGCTGATGCTCCACGCTTACACGCTGGGCGCGGCCCGTGCGCTTGGGTGCGAGCAGGAGGCAGGCTCGATCACCGAAGGCAAGCAGGCGGACCTGGTCCACCTGGCAGAGGACCCAGTCACCCACGATCCGCTCCTGCTGACTGAGATTGACGTGAAGGCGACATGGGTTGCGGGCAGCCATGCTTTCTGTTCGAGCCCGCCCCCCCGTGCCCATGGTGACTAAGGCTAGCTAGGCAATGTTATGATGAGCAGCATGGCCCGCGTGGGAATGCATGAAGCCAAGACGCATCTCTCCAGATTGGTGGAGCGTGCTGAAGCTGGTGAGGACGTAATCATCCAACGCAACGGCAAGCCCGCTGTGCGACTGGTGCCCGTTGTGGAGGAGCCGCGCTCGCTGGCCTCAGTGAGGGGTGCCTGGCGAGGACGCGTGCACATAGCTGAGGACTTCGACGTGCTGCCCGAGGACATCGCTGAGGCCTTCGGCGCCTGATGAGGCTGCTGGCTGATACCCACGCCGCGCTCTGGCTACTCGGGGAAGACAAGCGGTTAAGTTCACATGCCGACGAGCTACTGACCGATGCCACCAACGAGGTGCTGCTCAGTGCAGCGGTGGTGTGGGAGGTGGCAATCAAGCGATCGCTCGGAAAGCTCGACGCGCCGGATGGGTTTGCTCAGCAGTTATTGGATGGCGGAGCCGTGGCACTACCCATCAGCATCGACCATGCACGGGCAGTCCGCTCGCTGCCATGGCACCACCGCGACCCATTCGACCGCATGCTCGTGGCCCAAGCCGCCCTCGAGGAGGCTGTCGTCGTATCGAACGACAGCAGGCTGCGCAGCTACGACGTCAGCGTCGCCTGGTAGCTCTCGCACAAACCGCCTACCTGAACTGCTCGACATCATCCAACAGCTGGCGTAGCTCAGGAACTGCAGTCAGCCTCTCTCTCGTCACAACGTTCCTCCCTCCACGATGTACTGGTTATGGGCGTCGATAATGACCGTGCCGATGAGGCGCTCCTGGTTGCGGGCAGAAGCGACGCGGAGGCATTTGGGCGCTTCTACGGACGGCGCGTAGACGCCGTGCTCGCGTTCTTCCTGCGGCGCACAGGTGACCGCGAACTCGCCGCCGACCTGACCGCAGAGACGTTCGCGGCGGCACTATCCGCCCTACCGCGTTACAGCCCGCTGCGAAGCTCAGCGCTCGCGTGGCTGTTCACGATCGCACACCACAAGTTGGTCGACTCGATCCGCCGTGGGCAAGTCGAGGACCGCGCCCGCAAGCGCCTGGGCCTTGAGCCGCTGATATTCAGCGACGAGGACATCGAGCGCGTGGAGCAGCGGGCAGCAGCGGCGGAGGGAGGCGTAGCGCTGCTCGAGCTCGAGCAGCTGTCAGCAGCGCAGCGCGGCGCGATCGAAGGACGGGTGCTCCAAGAAACCGAATACGACGAGCTGGCCCGACGCCTGCAGTGCTCGGAGTCGGTGGTCCGCAAGCGCGTTAGCCGCGGGCTCGCTGAGCTGCGCACGAGATTGAAGGAGGCCTGACGATGGACGCGATGGATAGGTTCGGACAGGAGCTGGTGCTGGCCGGGAAGCGCCAACACGCGCGGCGACGGCTGCCAGCGATCTTCGGCACACGGTTCGCGCGTACATCGTCGCGCCGTCGCGTATCCCCCCATGTACGCGTGGCACTCATTGCGCTGGCGCTCGTGCTCGCCACCTCCGCGATCACGCTCGCGGCGAGCGGAGTGATCCTTACGGGCTCGCCAGTCGGCACAGCGCATGCCCCGATCGCCACCGCCGGTGAGGGCATCCCGGTGGTGGGCGGCGCACGGCTGCTGCCGCTGCGAGCGGCAGACCCCGCGGGCGGACTGCCGTGGGGAATGCGGATCATCCACACCACGCGCGGTCTCATCTGCGTGCAGATCGGCCGCGTCGATGGCAACCAGCTCGGACAGCTCGGCATCGACGGCGCGTTTCACAACGATGGGCGCTTCCACCCGCTGCCGGCAGACGCGCTCCCGGACACCCTGGGGAACGCGACGGGATGGATGGCCGGGAACTGCGCGAGCCCGGGAGACATCTACGCGGGCGACAGTGTGGGACTCGAGCTCAACGCGGCCACAAGCCCCGGCCCCGGCGCTGGGGTATCCGCGGACCGCCGCGAGCTCTCCTTTGGTCTGCTCGGAGTTCACGCGGTGAGCATCACCTACCGTGAAGGCTCGAAGACGCACACCCAGCCAGTGATCCCAGGTTTGGGCGCGTATTTGATCGTGCAGCGCTACACCAGCGGCAGACCACTGGGCAGTGTCAGCGAGACCGACGGCAGGGACGAACCCGGCAACTACAGCGGACCGGCCAGCCCGAATGGAGCGCTGACGGCGATCACCTACGACTACGCCGGACGGTCGTGCGTCGACCGGGGCAACCTGCGTATGGCCTCATGCGGACTCTCGGAAGTGCCGCCACCACGTCCGGCTGCGCTGCCGGTCGTGCACGAGCCGCTGCGTGCACACCTGGACATCCACAATCACGTAATCACCAGCGCGCAGATCAGCTTCCGCGCGCCTTACCCGGTCACCAACGCCGATGCGAACTACTCGGTGACGGCGCCGCTGTGCGGTCGCGGCGCGGCCGGGGGAAGCTCCAGCGCTGACGTCGCTCGCGGCGGGCTGGTGACCATATCCGTCGGGGACGTCTTCTCGAGGGCGTGCGGCCGAGCAGTGAAGTTCATCGTCCAATACGTC
>Ga0209624_10000376_pt1 | contig 39495 bp, 26 predicted proteins | sample JacPinW_OM2H0_O1_FD_188565 | JGI IMG/M metagenome (GOLD analysis project Ga0209624, IMG submission 188565) | Forest soil microbial communities from Algoma, Ontario, Canada - Jack Pine, Ontario site 1_JW_OM2H0_O1 (SPAdes) (version 2) | ecosystem: Environmental > Terrestrial > Soil > Boreal...
TTCCATGATGGTATCTGTCTTCATCGGGACCAGTGTTGACGGCTTCATTGCGCGGTCGAACGGCGATCTCGACTTTCTTCCGAGGGGAGGCGGTGAACCTCATGGCTATGACGAATTCATCGCAAGCGTGGATGCGCTGGTGATTGGCCGCAAAACCTTCGAGACGGTTTTGGCCTTTCCGGAATGGCCCTACGGCAAAAAGCGCGTCGTGGTTCTCAGCAGCCAGCCCGTCGATTTATCCGTCGTACGAGAAGGCCGGGTAGAACACATGGACGGACCTCCCGGCGAAATCGTCGCCCAGCTCGCCGCCAGCGGCGCCCACCATCTTTACGTCGACGGAGGCAACACGATTCAAAGATTCCTGCGCGCAGGCCTGGTTCAGCGTCTCACCATCACCCGAGTGCCTGTGCTCATCGGAGAAGGTATCCCTCTTTTCGGCGCCCTGCCACGCGATCTGCGGCTTCGTCACGTGGCAACGCAGCAATATTCGAGCGGCCTGGTAAAGAGCGAGTATCAGGTTGCCCCCTGATTAACGATTCGCTTTTAGTGATCAGAGACGCCGCCGCGGGGGCGTTTAAGCCCTTTTGCGAGAAATACTACGCAGCGCAAAATGATGGCTAATCGTCCTACCCTCCTGCGCCCCAAAATGCGACAATAGAAGCTCTTTCCATGGCCACCTCTTTAACCCCTGTTTTTTCTCCGGAGATCCTCCGGCAGCATGGCCTCACGCCTGATGAGTACGAGAAGATCAAGCAACTTCTCGGCCATCGCGAGCCCACGCTCACCGAACTCGGCATCTTCAGCGTGATGTGGAGCGAGCACTGTTCTTACAAGTCATCGCGCGTGCATCTGAAACGCCTTCCCACCCGCAGCAAACTCGTGCTGCAGGGACCGGGGGAGAATGCCGGCATCATCGATATTGGCGATGGCTGGGCCTGCGCTTTCAAAATCGAATCCCACAATCATCCGTCGTTCATCGAACCTTTTCAGGGCGCGACCACGGGGGTAGGTGGAATCCTTCGCGACATCTTCACTATGGGCGCAAGGCCGGTGGCGGTGATGGATTCGCTGCGCTTCGGGCCGATCACAAATCATGGAGGGGCAGCCGCCTCGGCTGGCCCTCCACAAACCAACCCTACGCAAAACGAGATTCACAGGAATCACTCCATCCTCGAGGGCGTAGTCAGCGGCGTCGCTTCTTACGGCAACTGTTTCGGGGTTCCTAATTTGGGCGGCGAGACAAAATTCGAATCCTGCTACTCGGGAAATCCTCTGGTGAACGCCTTTGCTTTGGGCCTGGTCAGGAAGAATGAGATCTTCTATGCGCGCGCCGCCGGCGAAGGGAATCCAGTCATCTACGTAGGCGCGAAGACCGGACGCGACGGCATTCACGGCGCCACCATGGCCAGCGAAGAATTCAGCGAAGCCTCGGAAGCGAAGCGTCCCAATGTGCAGGTGGGGGACCCGTTCCTGGAGAAGCTGCTGCTCGAGGCCTGCCTTGAAGCCATGCTGACGGGAGCCATCGTCGGCATTCAAGATATGGGCGCGGCCGGACTGACGTGTTCAACCTGCGAGATGGGCGGGCGCGGCGGCGTCGGAATCGAAATCGAACTCGACCGCGTGCCGCAGCGTGAAACTGGCATGACTCCGTACGAGATCATGCTCAGCGAGTCGCAAGAGCGCATGCTGCTGGTGGCGCAAAAAGGCCGCGAGCATGAAGTCTTCCGGGTTTTCGAAAAATGGGGCCTGGACGCCGTCGAGGTGGGCAGGGTCACGACCGACAACAAGCTGCGCGTTCTGGAGCACGGCAAAGTTGTGGCGGAGATTCCGAATCCGGCGCTGACCGACGAGGCCCCCGTATACAAGCGTCCGCTGGCGCGATGGGAACCCCCTGTGCCGCGCGAGATGCCCGAGCATATCAAATTCAGCCCCGCCAGCGAGCTCACAGCTACTCTCAAGCAGTTGCTGGCTAGCCCGAACATCTGCGGCAAGCGATGGGTGTGGCAGCAATATGACCACATGGTGCAGACCAACACGGTCGAAGGGCCGGGGGCGGGCGATGGGGGCGTGATCCGGATTAAAGGTTCGCAGCGCGGGCTGGCGATGGCACTGGATGGCAACGGGCGGTGGTGCTATCTGGATCCGCGGCTGGGCGCGATGCACGCGGTCGCCGAGGCGGCGCGCAAGGTGGCGTGTTCGGGCGCCACTCCCGTGGGCGCGACCAATTGCTTGAACTTTGGCAATCCCGAGAAGCCCCACATCATGTGGCAATTTTCGCAGACCATCGATGGACTCAGGAAAGCCTGCGAAGAGTTGGAAATTCCCATCACCGGCGGCAACGTGAGCTTCTACAACGAGACGCTCGGCGAAGGCATCTATCCCACGCCCGTGCTTGGAGTCGTCGGAATTCTGGACGATGTGCACAAGGCCGCGAAAATGCATTTTGCGGCGCCCGGACGCACCATCGTGCTATTGCACGCGGGAGAGACAGGCGATATCACCGATGCGGAGACTGAGTTTGGATCTTCGGAATACGCGAAAGAAATTCTAGGCACGGTGTGGGGATATCCCCCGGAGCTTGACTTGGAGAAGGAAGCCGGGCTGCAGAAGGCTGTCCTAGAAATGATCCAGCATGGGTTGGTGGATTCGACGCATGATTGCGCCGATGGCGGCATCGCAGTCGCGCTGGCGGAAAAAGCATTCCCAAAAAGTGTAGGCGCGCGCGTGAACCTGGCCTCTGGCGGCCTGTTCGCGGAATTTACGCTTTTTGGGGAAGATGCCAGCCGGATCGTGATCTCCTGCGTCCCGGAGCGGGTGGCGCGAATCAAAGAGGTAGCGGGAAAGCACGGCGTGGATGCAGACGTGATCGGAGAGACGATTGCGGACAATTTGGAAATCTCGCTGGATGGCAAGTTCGTTATTTCAGGGGCGATTTCGGACTTGAGCACGGCTTATGAAGGGGCCTTGGAGTCGGCGTTGCGAACCGATCCGGAATTGCTCGAGGCCAATTAGTTTCAAGGGGATGCTTGCGACCCCTTTTTGCTCGGCGCCGGACAGGCGCGACTGTCCTTAACATGGTCTGAGGTTGGGGATGCCAAAAGCTAAGAGCAATTGCCAGGAGCGAAATGCTTTCATCCGATAAATTTCACGACGAGTGCGGCGTGGTGGCGATCTTCGCCCATCCCGAGGCCGAGAAGTTGGCTTACCTGGGGCTGCACGCGCTGCAGCATCGCGGACAGGAGTCGGCAGGGATTGTCTCGTCCGATGGTCTGACATCTCACGTGCATAAGGCCATGGGCTCGGTCGCCGAAATCTTCACCGAAGATGTGCTCTCGAAAATCCGCGGCACGCTGGCGATCGGCCACACGCGCTACTCCACCGCCGGAGACTCGGCGCTGCTGAATGCGCAACCGATTCTGGTGCAATCGAACAAAGGCTCGATTGCCGTGGCGCACAATGGCAACCTGGTCAATGCCATACAGGTTCGCGCGCGATTGGAGAGTCAGGGCTCGATTTTTCAGACCAGCAGCGATACCGAAGTCATCGTTCACTTGATCGCGCTCTCCAAGGAGCACACGCTGCCGGAAGCTGTAGCCGACGCGCTGCGACGCGTCGAGGGAGCGTTTTCGCTGGTGATGATGAGCAACGACCGCGTCTTTGCGGTGCGCGACCCACGCGGCTTCCGGCCGCTCGCCATGGGCCGCATCGCGGCGCTGGAGGGTCAGAAACACGACACCATCGTTTTTGCCTCGGAAACCTGCGCCTTCGATCTGATCGGCGCCGACTACGTGCGCGACGTGAAGCCGGGCGAGCTGATCGTGGTGGGCCCGGAAGGAGTGAGCTCGCGTTTCTATTCCACGGCCGCGCCGCAATCGAGTTGCATCTTCGAGCATGTGTATTTTTCGCGTCCTGACAGCATCGTCTTCGGCCGCGCCGTGCAAACCAGCCGCGAAGAACTCGGCCGGCAACTGGCGCGCGAAGCCGGCGTGGAGGCCGACCTTGTGGTTCCCGTCCCGGATTCGGGAGTGACCGCGGCCGTGGGCTATGCCGCGGAAAGCGGCATCCCGTTTCGCTTTGCCTTGATCCGCAACCATTATGTCGGGCGGACATTCATCGAGCCCAGCCAGAGCGTGCGCGACTTTGGCGTGAAGCTGAAGCTGAATCCGGTGCGCTCGCTGCTGCAAGCGAAGCGCGTAGTGCTGATCGATGACTCCATCGTGCGCGGCACTACGAGCCGCAAAATCGTCCGCATGATCCGCAGTGCGGGGGCGAAGGAAGTGCACATGCGCATCTCGTGTCCGCCAACAATCTCGCCGTGTTATTACGGCGTGGATACTCCTTCGAAAAAGCAGCTCATCGCCGCCAATAAGTCGGTCGACGAGATTCGCGACTACATTGGCGCGGATTCGCTGGCTTATCTCTCGCTGGAGGGCCTGCGGAAGGCGTGCGGCGAAGGGGAGAAGATTTCGTATTGCTCGGCTTGTTATACGGGAAGTTATCCGACCGACATTATCGACGTCGAAGAGATTCTGCCGGCCGCAGTGCGGCGATAGGCGGCGGGCGGCAATGGACAGCAGATTCCTGGCTTCGCTCGGAATGACAATAAAAATGTAGTCGGGGCCCACGGTCGCTCCAACTATTTTCTGCCGGAAGACGATTCAGCCCCCGGTTTGCGCGCCTGCACAACGCGGGGGATCGACTGCAGATCCGGGAGGACGCGAACCTGGTCCCAGGATTCAAGAAGTCGCTCAACCTTCCCAGCAATCGTTCCGCTGATTTCCAGAACCAGCCATCCCCCGGGACGCAAAGCTGCGTGAGCCTGCGGAAGCAGCCGCTCGATCACCTCGACTCCAACAGGTCCGGCAAAAACAGCGTTGCGCGGCTCGAATTTCCGAACTTCCAGTTGAACCTGATCTTTCTCCGATTCGCCGACATACGGCGGGTTGGAGACCACGAAGTCCAGGTCGTTGAGGTCGAGTCCTTGGAGCAGATTCCCCTGACGAAAGTGAATTCGCTTCTCCAGTTGAAGGCGGGCGGCGTTGACGCGCGCGACTTCGAGCGCGGCAGCCGATATATCCGTGGCGTGGATTTCGGCGTGCGGAAATTCCTTGGCTAACGCCAGAGCAATGCAGCCCGACCCGGTTCCAACGTCGAGAAAGCGCAGAGGGCTTGCGTGGGGTGGGCACGGTTGCCCGCCAATCCTCTTTCCAGCGGCAAGCGATAGCAGAGTTTCGATGAGGTGTTCAGTCTCCGGGCGCGGAATCAGGACCGCCGGAGTAACGATCAGATCCATGCCCCAGAACTCCTGATGTCCGGTAATATATTGCGCGGGGACGCCTCGGCCGCGTTCGGCGAGAGCAACATCGTAGCGCATCTGCTCTTCGCCGCTAAGTTCGCGCTCGGGATGAGCGAACAAGTAGGCACGGTCACAGTTGAGTGTGAACATGAGCAGCAACTCGGCGTTCACGCGCGGGGAGGGAACTTGGTCTGCGATGAGGCGAGCGATGGCTGAGCCGAGAGATACCTTTAGCTGCACGGACAATTTAACCACAGAGGACCTGCGCGATGGGATTGCTCGACCTATTTGGAATCTGTGCCGGCCTGGCGATTCCATTCGGCCTTCAGATAGATCATCTGGCCGATGTGGTGCTGCATGTGGGCGGCGCACTGCACGATCATGTCGAGGCGGTTCTGGGCGGCGGTCCCGACCCCTGAATATTCCTTCGACCAATCCTCGGGCGATTGAGCACGGATCGTTTCTCGCACCATGGCAACGGCATCATCGAAGTGTTTCAGCGCTGCCTCTTTCGAGGGAGGATTCGGATCGTTGAATTCGCGCGGACGGTCGCGGACGTAGCCGGTCTTCGCGATCTGCGCGCCGATGTAGTAATTCAAATTGCCCGCGAGGTGAAGCACCAGGTGGCCAAAGCTGTTTCCGAACGGGAATGGCTTTTGCCAGAACTGAGAGTGGCTTAACGGGCCGGCCAGTTCGCGGACGCGGGCGGCGTTCGTGGCATAGCGATCGGTAAGAACGGTTATGAGAGTCTTCTCCATTCCGGACATTTTCTCTCCAGCTTCGCGGGCAAGCACGCCCGCATTCTTTCCCTAAACCACGCTAGCGGATTCCTGCTTCAACTTTTCCGCCTGGTAATACGTGGTCAAAGCTTCAATCAAGGGCTCCAGTTTTCCGTCCATTACCGCTTCAAGCTGGTGCACCGTGAAGCCAATGCGGTGGTCGGTAAGACGGTTCTGCGGAAAGTTGTAGGTGCGGATCTTTTCGCTGCGGTCGCCGGAGCCAACCATCGCTTTGCGCTCTTTGGCCAGAGCCTGCTGCTGCTTCTCCATTTCGATTTCGTAGAGTCGAGAACGCAGAACACGCATGCCTTTTTCGCGGTTCTTGATCTGCGATTTTTCGTCCTGGCAGCTGACCACCGTATTGGTCGGAATGTGCGTAATGCGCACAGCAGAATATGTCGTATTGACCGATTGGCCGCCCGGGCCGGAGGAGCAGAACGTATCGATGCGTAAGTCTTTAGCTTCAATCTTGATGTCCACGTCTTCCGCTTCGGGCAGCACCGCGACCGTGACCGCCGAAGTGTGGACACGCCCTTGCTGCTCGGTGGCGGGCACCCGCTGCACCCGGTGAACGCCGCTTTCGTATTTCAACTGAGAGAAGACGCGATTGCCTTCGATAATGGCGATGACTTCCTTCAGTCCGCCGGCCGACGATTCCGAAGACGAAAGTACTTCGACTTTCCAGCGCTGGGTCTCGGCATATCGCGTGTACATGCGAAAAATTTCGGCGGCAAAGAGCGTAGCCTCGTCTCCACCAGTTCCGGCGCGGATTTCGAGGATAATGTTCTTCTCGTCGTTCGGATCCTTGGGCAGGAGAAGCACTTTCAGATCCTCCTCAACCGTCTTGACCCGCGCTTCGAGTTGGGTGAGTTCATCCTGCGCGTAGGCGCGCATCTCGGCGTCTTTTTCGTCGGCGAGGAGCGCCTTGCTTTCTGCAATTCCCTTCGTCAGATCTTTATACTCGCGGTACTTCTCGACCATGGGCGCGATTTCGGCGTGCGCCTTGGCAGTCTTCTGGTATCTCGCCGAGTCGTTGACGATCTCCGGCGACGCGAGCGCGTTGGTCAGCTCTTCACAGCGGGCTTCGATTTGGTCGAGGCGTTCAAACATGGGAATCTTTCAGAGAGACGTAGCTGGCTACGTCTCCGCTCACCCCGCAGCCCGTTCCGTGGGCGTGAGAGTCGTAACAAATTGAGTCTCTACGGCATTGTAGTTTGTGAGAAGGCAGAGAGAAAGTATTCGCGGCGGGACCGCTAGGCAATCACCAGTTCGCCGCCGCGTTTTTGTTCGAGAGACATGGCGTGGTCGAGGGCGGCGATGGCGCACAGGGCCTGCTCGTCCGTCGGAGGCTTCGTGGTGATGCGCTGCAGCCACAATCCGGGCGCGGTCATCAGCGCGAACAGCGATCCACGGTGCTTGGCCGCGAAGCGGATAATCTCGTAGGAAACTCCGGCGATGACCGGCAGCAGAGCGATGCGCGACGCGAAGCGCGCCCAAAATGTGGTGAAGGGGACCAGCATGTAGAAGCCGATTGAGATCAGCATCACCGTCATCAGGAAGCTGGTGCCGCAGCGGGGATGATAGGTGGAATATTTCTGCACGGCCGCGGTCGAGAGCGAATCTCCGTTTTCGAAGGCAAAGACCGTTTTGTGCTCGGCGCCGTGATACTGATAGACGCGCCGAATATCCTTCCAGAGCGAAACGCCCCAGATAAAGAGCAGGAACAATACGAGGCGGATCGCGCCATCGACCAGGTTAAAAACAATTCTCCCGCCCAGGGCGGGATCGATTTTTTTTAGTTCCGTCGCTGCCAGCAGCGGAATGTATTTGTACATGAAGATAAAAAAGGCCAGCGAGATCAGGATGTTGACTGCGGCCAGCCAGTTGCTGATGGTGGCAGCTTTTTCGCGGGATTCAGACGAAGATTTCTGCAGCCGCGACGACTCCGGCGTGCTTTGCGCTGCTGGCCCAACAGCCAAGGCAACTGTCTCTACATGGTTTGTCTTGGCGGCTGTCGCCGGGCGATCTTTCTCGTCAATTTCCTGTTCCTGCATCATGTCTTCGATGGCGACATTGGCCGAGAAACGCAGAGCGCGGTAGCCGAGATTCATGGCATAGCCTAAGGTCATCACCCCGCGCACAATGGGCCACGCCATCCATTTATGTTTCTCCGAGGGACGTTCGAGCGGTTCGCTCATGGTGACAACTTCGCCGGAAGGCTTGCGGCAGGCGATTGCCCAGGCATGCGGGGAGCGCATCATAACGCCCTCAAGCACGGCTTGTCCGCCGACCAGAGTTTCTTCCCCACTTTCGAGGGCAGGGAGAAGTTGTACCGCGGCCAGGAATCGCAAATAATTTCTGAGTCTTCGCACGAGGGTTTAGATGCTCCTAACCGTGACACGACGCAGGTTCTAGAATAACACAGCCTGGGACTGGTTTAGGATTGGGTTGTGGGCGGCCTAAGTTAAAGTAGCGGCAAGGATTACGGGAGGGTCGAATCCGAAAAGGAAACGCCCCTCGGCAGGCCTCCCGCTGGCTCCCAACACAGCCGGCAGGATGCCGACTTTACCATTGGAGATTCATGCAGCGTTTGGCTACAGCTTGCGAGGCGGTTGCCGGAACGACCAAGAAACTCTTGAAGACGGGGATCGTGGCTGAATATCTGAAATCGCGCACCGAGGATGAGGCGACTGTGTCAGCGGTCTTCCTGTCGGGCCGTGCCTTTCCGGCTTGGGAAGAGACCACTCTTCAGGTGGGCGCCCGTGCGCTGTGGAAGATTGTGGGGGAGCTAGCGGGAAAAGATGATATCGAACTGACGGGCGCGTATCGCCGTCACGGCGACTTAGGCGCCGTGGCAGGCGAAGTGCTTCCCGAACGTGCTGGTCAGGGTCTGGGCGTCATGGAAGTGGAGGCAACGTTTCGTCGGATCGCGGCGGCACGCGGGCCAGCCGCCAAGGCAGCGATCGTCAGCGATCTGATTTCGCGCGTAACGCCGCTCGAAGCCAAATACATCGTAAAGATCATGACTGGCGATTTGCGCATTGGATTGAAAGAAAGCCTGGTCGAGGACGCGATTGCCAAAGCCTATGGCACGAGGCTGGCGGACGTACAACACGCCAACATGCTGCTGGGCGATATCGGAGAGACGGTTCGACTGGCTTCTGTGGGAAAACTGGCTGAGGCGCATATGCGTCTGTTTCATCCCCTGGGGTTTATGCTGGCAAGTCCCATCGATTCACCAGAAGAAGGTTTAAGTTATTTCGCGGAAGCGGTGGTAGAGAACAAATATGACGGCATCCGGGCGCAAGCGCATGTTTCGGGCGGCGAGGTGAAGATCTTTTCGCGTACGCGCGATGACATCACCGAATCGTTTCCCGAGTTGCCGCAGACCCTGGCCGGACTCCCGCAGGACGCCATTCTCGATGGAGAGATTGTGGCGTGGCACTATCCCAAAGATCTTTCCGAAACCAAGCAAGTGGTGGATGAGGCGCCGTCGGAGGCGAGCGAGCAGAAGGCGATAAACCTGGGGCGAGCGCGGCCGTTCAGTGTTTTGCAGCAACGGCTGGGGCGAAAAAAAGTCAGCGACAAAATGCTTCTGGAGATTCCCGTGGCATTTCTCGCGTTCGACGTGCTGTTCGCGGGCGGAGATCTGGTGATGGATCGTCCGCTGCGGGAGCGGGCGCGGATTCTGGATGGTTTGCTGGAGGGGGAAAGAAAAATCACTTACCACGACACGGAGAAACGGAGAAACAAGAAGGATTTGCAAGGTAAATTAGGCTTCGAGCCAGAAGGGGAAATAGCCACCGACCTCATCATTCGCGCGCCGGCATTTCGTGCGTCGTCGCCAGAGCAGCTGGAAGAGCTTTTCGTGGCCGCCCAGGCGCGAGGCAATGAAGGCTTGATGATCAAGGATCTCAACTCAGCCTATACACCCGGTAAGCGCGGAAAATCTTGGCTAAAGATGAAGCGCGAGCTGGCCACGCTGGATGTCGTCGTGACCGCAGTCGAATACGGTCATGGCAAGCGCATCGGCGTCCTCAGCGATTACACGTTCGCCGTGTGGGATACGAATACGAAGAAGGATCAGGACAATACTGATGAATCCCGGCTGGTGAACATTGGCAAGGCATATTCCGGTTTAACCGATCTCGAGATTGCGGAGATGACACAGTGGTTTCTCGATCACACGGTCGCAGATCAGGGATTCCGGCGCCTGGTCGAGCCGAAGATCGTGCTCGAGGTGGCGTTCAACAACATGATGCAGTCCGATCGGCATGAGAGCGGCTACGCCCTGCGCTTCCCCAGGATCGTGCGCCTGCGGCCGGATAAGTCGGCGGAAGAGGCAGACACGATTGAACGCGCGCGGGAAATCTATTCCCAACAGACATCTTCCTAACTCAGGGCAAATGGAACACCCGATGGAGTTGCGCTATCTTGAGAAAGATCATGTCCTCCGGCAAAATACCTCCGGTGGAGGCGCCCCTCGGTGCCTGTGGGAATTTGGAAGTCACCTCTTATATACGCACTCGCTGGTTATATACGCACCCGCTGGCTGGAATCGAACGTGGCTTTTCTGAGGCGAATCCCAAACCCTGGCACCGCGCGGGCGATGCGCTCAATCGAGCGGTCGAACGCATGGCGGGGTCAACCGCAGCATGGCACAGCTGCAGCGGTCGAAGGCGACCTTCCCTGGTGCGAAGAAATCCTGGTTGCTCGCTGCGCTTAACTTCCGCGGCTTCTTGAAGCCGCTCAGGCGCCTGGCAATGAACGCGAACGGTGAAAGCACCCGTTCGGCGTGACGCCCTGCCGGAAAGGCTCCCATCAGTGGCTATGGTGGTGATGGTGCTCTTCACTCTCCGCCACCGGAATGACGCAGCCATGCGCCACCTCACAGACCACGTGCTCGAACTGGATGGTCGTGTGGTCGATGCGGAAGTCGTGCAGCAGGCGTTCCTTCACATCGCGCAGGATGCCTTCGCTGACTGACGGAGGAATGTCGGCGATCGCAATGTGGCAGGAGAGCGCGTGGGTTTCCGATCCAATGCTCCACACGTGCAGATCGTGCACTTCATTCACGCCTTCGATGGAGCGGATGACGGACTCAATCCTCTCCAGCTTCATGCCGCGGGGCGTGCCTTCGAGCAAGATGTTGAGCGTCTCGCGCACAATGCCAAAGCCTGACCACAAGATCAGCACGCCAATGCCGACCGAGAGCACGGAATCGATCCAGTAATTGCCCGTGACCAGGATCGCCCAGCCGCCTACGATCACGGCCGCGGTCGAAAGCGTGTCGCCGACTTCATGCAGCAGCGCGCTACGGATGTTGACGTCGCCGCCCGATCCGTTGTTCGCACCTCGGCTCGAACGATAGAGAAGCAGCGCGATGGCTCCGTTCATCACTACGCCGGCCGCGGCCACCCACATCATCAGGCGGGCTTGCACATGCTCGGGATGCTGCAGGCGGCGGAACGCCTCGTAGAAAATGAAAAAGGAAACTGCAACCAGCGATGTGGCGTTAACCAGCGCCGCCAGTACTCCAGCGCGATGGTAGCCGTAAGTCTTGGTGGAACTGGCCGGACGCGACTGGAAATAGACCGCGACCAGCGAAAGCAGCAGAGCCAAGAAGTCGGAAAGATTGTGTCCGGCTTCTGAAAGCAGCGCCAGCGAATGACTGCGGATGCCAGCCCCAACCAGCAGCCCGATATAGGCCAGAGTCACGGCGAGCGATATCTTCAGAACCCGCGTCGGACCGCCTGCGCCATGAACGTGCACGTGCATGCTTCCAGTGTAAGGGTGGGGCGGGCCGCGTTCAAGGGTTCAAGCCTGGAGCTCGACGGCGCGGACGCGAGCTTTCGTCTGGCGAAGCGGAATCTCCAAACGGAACCGTCTACTTAGAAGGTTCGGCGGGGAAGATCTGGCGGGGCGTTCCCAGCCATCAGGTCTTGGTCAGACTACTAAGATAGCGGTTGTTATAGAAGGTAGTCGTCTTCTGGACGAATTCGAGAATCTTGAGCATCCGCTCGCGACCTTCCCGGTTCAACTCGCGGAATTGTATGGCCAGACCTAGGCCGGGATCGAGCCGCGCCACCACACCCTCCGCCGACAAAGTAGCATCGTCCATCGAGAATCCCAGCTTGATTTTGCTGCCAGCGGCAAGAATCGTGCTGGTTTCGATGTAACAGCCTCCCATGCTGACGTCGGTAAGGTTGGCAAACAGGGGAGTTCCCCCTTCCGGCATCTGCATTTCGATCGTAACCCGGCACTTCAGGCGGGGATGCGAACGACGGTCCTTGTAGGAAAGCTGTTTCTGTTTTTCCAGATACATACGGCGGTCGGCTTCGGCCAGAAGCTGCTCCGCATCGTTGCCGTCTTCCGGATAAAGCGCGCGCCCCACGCTGAGCGAGAGAATATCTTCGCCGCAAACTTCATTGCCTGCCTGCTTGGCCATGGCCCGCAGTTGCTCCGCCTTCTTTCCAGCCGCATCGGCCGTCAGGCCGGGGGCAATCACCACGAATTCGTCTCCACCCATGCGCGCCACGTAATCGTATTCGCGGCAACCATCCTTCAGCGCCTGGGCAAAGAGGCGTAACACGCGATTGCCCTCGAGATGCCCGAAGCGGTCGTTAATCTGTTTAAACCCGTCCATGTCGGAGACCATGACGGTCAGCGCCAAATTGTCGCGCTTACAGCGGGCCAGTTCGCGGTCGAGTTGCAGGAAAAGAGAGCGAGCGTTCGGCAGTCCCGTGAGGTAATCGGTGGTGGCCGAATCTTCCGCCTGCTGGTACTTGAGCGCGTTCTCGATGGAGAGCGCCATTTTGCCGCTGACCGCCAGCAGAATGCGTAGATGATCCGAGGTGAACGCGTCGCGTTCGCCGCGGTAGAGTGCCAGCACCCCGATCACTCCAGAGATGCCCTCCAAAGGCACCGCCAGCGCCGAGCGCAAAGTGCTGAACTTCGACGGATCGTTCAGGTATCCCGGTTCCACCGACGGATTGCCGTTAATAATCGGCTTCCGGTTGTGCGCCACCCAGCCCGACAGTCCTTGTCCGACGGGAATACGCAAGGACGAGAATAGCCGGTAGTTGTCTCCGTTCACATATTCGGGAATCAGTTCGGCTTCGCGCCTGATGTAGATCGCGATGGCATCGTAAGGCACCATGGGCTTGAGTTTCACGGAAAACACGGAGAGTGTTTCGGTCAAACTGAGAGAAGCGCCCAAGTCCTGACTAAGCTCGAACAACGATTGCGCTTCTTGCCGGGCCGCCGCAATCGAAGACAGGAACGTGTTTTCGCGTCCTGCGTAATCCTGCACAGTGGCGTTCTCGAATCCGGCTGCCGGCTCCAAGCCGCGCTCGATTTTGATCGAGGTGGAGAGCGGTCCACTGGGATCCTGCTCCGCCTTGGCAACCGCGAGCCGTTCCAGGTATTGATAGCGCTTTTGCAGGACCTCGACCACCTTCGGGTCAAACGACTTACCCGATTCGGCCGCCAACTTCTGCATTACTTCCCGCAACGGCAGAGCGCGCCGGTATTGACGGTCGGACGCGAGGGCATCGAGATAATCTACGGCCGAAAGAATGCGAGCTCCGATCGGAATCTCTGCCCCCTTCAATCCCATCGGGTAGCCAGAGCCGTCCCACTTTTCATGGTGGGCGCGCACAATCGGCACCACCGGATAAGGGAAGCGAACGCGCTCCAGTATCTCGGCGCCGACCAAAGTGTGAATCTTCATCTTCTCGAATTCTTCCGGCGTGAGTCGGCCGGGCTTGGAGATGATGTGTTCCGGCACCGCCAGTTTGCCAATGTCGTGCAGCAGCGCGGCGGCGTGCAAAGCCTCCAGTTCGGCTCCGTTCACTCCCAATTCTTTGGCCACTTCAATCGCATAGATGCGGACGCGCTGCAGATGCTCGTGAGTCGTGTGATCCTTGGCTTCAATGGCCAAAGCCAGAGCCTCGATCGTGCGAAGATGTAGGTTCGCCATTTCCTCCACGTGGCGTTTCTCATCCTCCAACTTGCCCAGGTAGAGACGATACGAGCGATAAATGAGATAAACCGCCGGCACCAGCAGCAGCGAAGTTTCCCAGTTGAACGTATGGTTGAGCCAGGCAATCGCGCCCGCGATTCCGGCGCCCACCAGATAGTAAGGGAACGACCAGAAGTAACAGTCCACCAGAATCCGGATCAGCGCCCGGCGCTCGGTCAAAGAAATAACGGCCGCGATCGACCCTGCATTCGCAATAAAGTAAACCGTGGCTGCCAGCCCCAGTAAAAGCGGGCGATTGGGGATCAGCAGGTTCGCCAGCGGGAGGTGGTATGCGACATAGGCAAGCGCCGTCGAGATGGAGCCCGCGCACACGTTGAATGCCACCTGGATTGCCCGGGGACGCTCCGGATATAAGCACTGTGCCAGCATCGAGGCCGCGCCCAGAATAAGCGTCTCGGTGAAGCTGAGTTCCAGAACGCCGATCAGGATGAAAAGAAAGTTTACCGACAGCGTGCCGGTGATTCCCGGCAGGCTCACCTTAAGTCGCGATGCCAGAATGGCGATGCCTAAATAGCAGATGAATTCGGCAATGTTCTTGCTGCTCTGGTGAATGCCTGCGTAAAGCAGGGTGGCAAGTCCGGCTATCACCACCAGGGAGATATACAGCTTGGCGACGGCAGACAGTCCTCTCCACAATCGCGATTGTGCGGGCAGACTTATAGCTACGCTGGAGGCGCCAGTCATTTTGATTCACACCAGTGGAGCAACACCTACGGCTGGGAGGGATGCCCAGCTCTCCATGAATAGCAGTTAAGAGGTTTAGAAACAATGATTTGAACGATTTTCGATAAACTTCGGTAACTTGCCAGGGCGAAAGCGACGGCGGCCATAACCTACTTCGAAAAGGGAAGCCTTTGAGATGGTGTAAGTCGAACAGCCAGCTGGGATTTCCCCTTAGGGCTCATTTGGGCCAAACGAAGACCAGTTCAGGAAGGCCATTCTCGGAAGGCAACGCAGCTGCCTTCTTCATACCGAGTGAGAAACGTCCTCTTCCGCCACACCTTCATCTGGCCCGGTTGTCGACCCAGCCGGGGAAGACTTTCCCCGCCGCATGGCGACAATTCCTGTGCGCACCATCTCCAGCACTCCATAGGGGCGTAGGACCTCGAGCAAACCGTCAATCTTGTCTTCGGCCCCGGTGATTTCAATGGTAAGCGACTCGGGAGCGACGTCAACCACGCGCGCCCGAAACACGCTGGCCAGTTCCAGCACATGCGACCGCGCCTCGTGCGTGGCCGCGACCTTAATCATCGCCAGGTCGCGGACGATAGAGGGCTGGTCGGTGATGTTCTCCACCAGCAACACGTTGACCAGCTTATAGAGATTGGCCTCGATGCGGCGCGCCTGATCGTAGTCGGCATCGACCGTGATGGTCATGCGCGACACCTCCGGCTTCTCGGTGCGCCCTACCGTGAGGGAATCTATATTGAACGCGCGGCGGCGAAACAGCGAAGCCACGCGCGTCAGCACTCCCGGTTTGTTTTCCACATAGACCACGTAGGTGTTCAGCATGTCTTCTCTACTCGTCGTTTCTCTTCATCGTCTTTACTCGTCTTCTCTATTCATCCGCGGCGGTCTCGACTATCGTACTGGGCCGTCGGATCATCTCGTGCAGCGACGCTCCGGCCGCCACCATGGGATACACCGTGTCCTCTTGTTCCACCCGGAAATTGATCAGCACCGGCCCGTCATGCTGCCGCGCCGCCTGCACCGCAGGCACCACCTGCGAGCGCTCCGTAACGGTCATACTGCGAATGCCATAGGCCTCGCCAAGTTTCGCGAAGTCCGGATTCAGCAGCGGAGTTGCAGCATAGTTGCGCTCGTAGAAAAATTCCTGCCACTGCCGCACCATGCCAAGAAATCCGTTGTTAATGATTGCGATATGAATCTTTAGTTTTTCCTGAACAATGGTTGCAAGTTCGCACAACGTCATCTGGAAGCCGCCATCGCCCACCACCACCCACACTTCAGCTTCGGGGCGCGCGACCTTCACTCCGATCGCCGCGGGCAAGGCGAAGCCCATCGTGCCCAGGCCTCCGGACGTAATCAGGCTGCGCGCCTTCTCATGCTTGTAATATTGTGCCTCCCACATCTGGTGCTGTCCCACGTCCGTTACCACCACGGTGTCGCCGTCGCGTGTCTGGCGCCATAGATCGTTGATCACGTGGGCCGCGTAAAGATGCCCACTGTCAGGCAGATTCTGGATGTCGCGCACCGCTGCATCGCCTTTCAGCTTGTCGATGGAGTCGAGCCACTCGCTGCGGTCAATCGATTCCACCTTCGGCAACAACTCATGCAGCACCTCCCGCAAGTCTCCGACCAGAGGAACATCAACTTTAACGTTCTTGTTGATCTCCGCAGGATCAATCTCGATGTGAATCTTCTTGGCATTAGAAGCGTAAGTCTTCAGATTGCCGGTCACGCGATCGTCGAAGCGCATGCCGAACGCCAGCAGCAGGTCGGCTTCCTGAATGGTGTGATTCACCCAAGCCTCGCCGTGCATACCCATCATCCCGAGATTCAGCGGATGCGACGCAGGAAATGCGCCCAGCCCCAGCAACGTGAGCGCGACGGGAATCCCCGTGCGCTCGGCGAATTCACGCACTTCGTTCATGGCTCCGGAAATGATGATCCCGTGCCCTGCCAGAATTACCGGCCGCTTGGAGTGGTGAATTAATTCCAGCGCCTGCTCATATTCTTTCGGCTCCGGCGACAGATCGGGACGATATCCGGGCAGCTGCGGCTTGGCCGCCTCCCAATCGAATTCGCAAGTCGTCTGCTGCGCATCTTTGGTGATATCGACGAGTACCGGCCCCGGCCGCCCCGAGCGCGCCACATAAAACGCCTCCCGAATCGTCCGTGCTACTTCGCTGGCATGCGTCACCAGATAATTGTGCTTAGTGATAGGAAGCGTGACGCCGGTAATGTCGGTTTCCTGAAATGCATCGGACCCGATCAGTTTGCTGCCCACCTGCCCGGTGATGCACACAATGGGCGACGAATCGAGCATAGCCGTGGCAATCCCGGTGACCATGTTGGTGGCCCCTGGTCCCGACGTAGCCACGGCAACTCCGACCTGTCCCGAGGCGCGCGCGTAACCATCGGCCATGTGCGTCGCTCCCTGCTCGTGGCGCACCAGAATATGGTGGATCTTGCTGCCCCTCAGCGCGTCATACGCTGGCAGAATCGCCCCTCCCGGATAGCCGAACACGCTGGTCACTCCCTCGCGCTCCAGGCACTCCCACAGAATGCTCGCGCCGCTCATGCTTTTCGCAGCCATACTTTTACTTGTCGCGCTTTTCTCAGCGATGTTCTTGTCATTCATGATTTTGTCAGCCCTGGACGTCTTGTCCTTCTGCCCTTCTAATGCTGCGCCAACTCCGCCTTCAGCTCCTAACAAACCGCTAAAGCATTCAACCTGCGCCTCAGTGTTGAACTCGGATGCGGCTCTGTTGTAAGTCGCCTGCGGCCCAATTTTGATCTCGGCCCGTGCCAGGGCGCAGCTTCCAGCCGCGCGCCGTAAGTCAGTGCGTAAAATCAGCAGCGGCTTTAGCCGCGGAGTCCACTCCGATCCTTCAGCAGCCCGCTAAAACACAAAACCCACCAAGCCAGCAATTCTGGCGGGGCGGGATTCGCAAGCCTTCAAGATTTCTATCGTTCAGCTCACGGGTTCCCTCCACACCGGCGAGGTACAAAAACTCGTACCCCGCAGACCGCGACACGAATTCGGTGCAGATATCCAATATTCATAGTTGTTTCGAGGATGCTCCGATGGTATCGAAGGCAGAGGCTGGCTGCAAGGAGAAAGTCCGGACCAGCCGCAGCGCGGCGACAGAATGAAGCCCACGACCAAGGCCGTGGGCGGGCGAAGGGTCAATGATCGAGCGTCGAAAGGAGCGAAGAGGCTGCCGCTTCCAAGCCCAGTTAGATTCGAAGAAATTGCTGGTTCACATCCTCAGTCGCTTGCCTTACATTTTCAGGCCGCCCAAGATCGCGCCAATAAAATTCATCCGCACGAAACCCGAGTATTTTCTCGCTCTCGCCCGCCAGCCGCAGATACGCAGTAATAACCGAGAAGACGCCGCTTTCGGTCAACATTGCCAGCAAGCGCGCCGAAATCACGTGTACGCCGGAAAATGCCAACGCATAAGTTCCCGGTGACGGACGGATGATTTCAGGCGCCCCGTCGCGCCCCGCGCGCCTTCCGCACAACTGATTCTGTTGGTCGAACATCAGATATCGCGAACTCTCGCGATCCTGTACCGCCAGCGTGGCCAGCGCCTGATTCTGCCGGTGAAATTGCACCATACGATCCAGATCAATGGTGCTGAGCACATCTACATTGTGCAAAACAAACGGCTCGTCCGGATGCCTGGAATCTTCCAGAAAAAACCACGCCGCCTTCTTCAGGCTGCCGCCGGTATCGAGCAAGACTTCTTCGCGCGAAATTTCAATGCACATTCCGAAGTTATCGTTGTTCTTCAGATAACCAACCACCATGTCCGCGAAGTGATGAACATTGACGATCACTTCGCGCACCCCAAACTGGCGCAGGCGCCGCAGCGTGATCTCCAACAGCGTGTACCCAGCTACTTCTACAAGTGCTTTGGGACGATCGTCGGTAAGCGGACGAAGGCGGGTACCCAAGCCAGCCGCCAGAATCATCGCCTTCATGGCTTGGCCCGGCCAGATGCAGCTCGTTCCGCCTTGGCTCGCTCCGGTTCCAGCTTTTCCGTCCCGGGAGGATCCGGTTCCATTTTTTCCAGCTCGCGATGCCGCAAGACCACCTCGACGCCGTTGCGTCCCTCCAGCCGCTTCGCCACCTGCTCCGCCAAATACACGGAGCGATGCTGTCCACCCGTGCAGCCAAAAGAAACCATCAGATTCTTAAATCCCCTGCGCTGATAATTATTCACGCTGGCATCCACCAGCGACATCACGCTGGCCAAAAACTGATGCACGCTCTCCTGCTGGTTGAGGTAGTCAATCACCGGCTCATCCCGGCCGGTGAGCCTCTTGAATCGCTCCTGGCGCCCGGGATTCGGCAGGCTGCGCCCATCAAAAATAAATCCACCACCGTTCCCGCTCTCGTCTTTCGGCAGGCCGCGATGAAACGAGAAACTGACAATCCGCACCACAAGATTGTCCGCATCCGACGCCAGCCCCTGCAATTTCTCCGAAGCCAGCATGCCGTGGAATGCAGCCGTCAGCGTCGGTAGGGCAATGGGCAGCGTGACGTTATGCATCAGCCAGCGCAGATTTTTCAGCGCATACGGCACACTCTGCAAAAAATGTACCTTGCGCTCGTAAAATCCGCGGAACCCGTACGCCCCCAGCGCCTGCATGATGCGGATATAAACGTAAGCGTAGTAGTGCTGCATGAACGCTTCGCGCTTCAGGTCGACAAATCCAGCCAGGTTCTCCAAGTAATGATCCAGCAACTGCTGTCGCAACTCCGGTGGCAGATCCGCCTTGGCATCGTACAGAAGAGAGGCAACGTCATATTGCAGCGCGCCTTTGCGACCGCCTTGATAATCAAGGAAAAAGGGCTGTCCGCCGCGCAGCATGATATTTCGCGACTGAAAATCCCGATAGAGAAAATAGTCGCGTCCCGCGCTTAACAAAAACTTGGTCAGACTTCTGAAATCGTCTTCCAAGGCCTGTTCGCTGAAGGGAATACCGGCCAGGCGCAAAAAATAATATTTGAAATAATTCAGATCCCACGAAATCGACTGCCGATCAAAACTTCCGCGCGGATAACACACTCGGTAATTCAAGTCGCGACCCGCCTCGATCTGAAATCGCGGCAACGTCGCGATGACTTTCCGATAGGCTTCGACCGCCGCCGAACCAATCTGCTCGCCCGCGCGCTGCTGCGACAGAAACTCGAACAGCGACGTGTTCCCCAAATCCTCTTCGAGATAAGCCCCGTGATCCAGATCCTCCGCATAGATCTCCGGTACCGGCAAACCATGCTTGCGGAAATGTCGGGAGAATTCGAGAAAGGCCGCATTCTCTTCGCGCACGTCGTAAAGAATGCCGATGGCGCTGACCTCCCCGGCAGCCAGCCGGATGATCTTGCGCCCCGAACCGCCCAGCTGCCCTTGCACCGGCTGTATCCGCTCGACCGGCGAGTGAAAATGCTGCTCAAAAAGATTCTTTAGAAGGTCCATTTTTGAAGATCCATCGAATGTGACCGCGCGATTCAGAATTACGATTCAGCGTCCGATTCACCACAAAGATATCATCGAAGCGCACGACACGACTGAGCCAACTTCTCCTGTTAAAACCTTAGTTTTCCAAGAAAGAGAACAAATTCGAAGAGGCTAAGACGTGCTGAAGACACGAGTGGCGGCGCTAGGACTCGAACCTCCGGATTTATGAGTCGCCCACCCAGCGCTGACTCTAAACAACTTCAACAAGATGGCTCGGCAGATTCCGACAAACTCTAGTCAAATGGAATGAGGACGGTCGTACGAGACTCCAACCGCCGTCACTCAAGAACGTCGAGACTGCGGAGGTGCTCGATGAGCACTATTGGCCAGACCGCTTTGGGAATCCTGTGTAGCCTTGGGAAGGGTCCCGGAAGGAGGGATTTCGTTATGGTCCAGAACCTTACAAATCAAGACTGGCGATCCCTCGCCGCACAGGCTAGTACAGAGCAGGATTCCGCGAGGCTCACGAGCCTTGTGGCCGAACTGTGCCGTTCGTTAGATGAGCGCCAAAGAACGCCTCGGTTTCAGCGCCGAGAAGAGAATCAAGAAAGCCAAAGCAAATCAAGATCAAGGTTGGCAGCGAGAAAACCCTCGTAGCCAAGGTTCGGGGCAAGCCCGCGGAAAGCCCCCCGTAGTCATTGGGAGAAATTGGGAGTCGGTCTATCTCGCCTCCCAATTGTTTCACAAGGAGCGTAGGGAAAGGGAACAATCATTACGGCTTCTCGGAGTATTGATCGACCGATCGACCCATGAACGACCTCCAAATGAAGCTGTTCAAGACGCGACTCTGGCTCATAGGTGCGGCCCTAGCCCTAGTTTGGCATCGCGCTGGGTTTGCACCACTTGATGCGATAGCACCAAGAGTATCGCCGACTTATTTTCGCCAGGGAGGAAGCGGGTCAGTAGCGCCGTTTGAACTTAGCTGTTAGTGGGAGCCGTGAAAGGGTATTTGATCGCACTGCTGTGCCCTTTTTGCAGACTATAAAATCTTTTTAGCGGACGCGCCTGTCAGAACGTAGTTCTCCAGTTCGTGAATCCGCGCTGCCTTCCCGTCGTATTCCGCCAGTTCCGCGGGCGATAGACCTCCGAAGACCTCATCGCGCCGCGTCTTGTTTTGTTCTTTGCGGAGCCGTATCAATTCGGATTGGGGCTTTTCCTCTCCCATGATCGACCTTATTGGACCGGGGGTAATTCAGGGTAATTAAAACGCTAACCTCTTTGGCTATCACTGTCGATACCCTGTGTCCGGTACTTTGGGCATCACGGCCCCTTACACCCGTGCGTCCCCGAGACAGCGAACGCGTCGCGCGCGCAGCCCCGGAAACATCCGGCTCGAACACAACAAACTGCAAAATGCAGATGGTGGGTCAGCTTAATTCCAAATGGGCGGCCAACCCGTCCGGCGTGCGGGAAACCGCTATGCTAGCTCGCATTTTGAGATCCTACGACGGCAGGAACCGCTGCTTTCGGCGAGCATTGGTGCGATCGAGAATAGACAGCTGCCTGCTCTGTCGTCATCGTTTCAGATTCCAATCCGCACACGTGGCAACGATAGATAAACTTGCCATCCTCAACTTCCCTTAGGCTGAACATGGTTTGTTCTCCTATTCGCCGTCAACTGCTGAATGCAGTTTGCGGCTATGCCTAGCCTTTGGGAATAGCTCGGCAGTTCGGGGCACGAACGTAACCTGCATCGGGTTACCGGGCATTGAGGAGGACCTCAGCCTCCATCGACCCGGGCCCATTCGTTCGCTATGTGCCCAATACTGCCCGCTCCCAGTGCGGAGAAGAAACGTGCATTTTTGTCCTGTGAATGGCTTCCGAGCAGATGCAGCTGTGTCCAAAGAGGTGTTCGAGACGTTTAGCGGAAATCCGGTTCAGGCAGCCCGAGAAGCCGCGGAGCACAGGGAGCAGAAGCGACAAAATCTGCGCAAGGCCGTAGAGCTGGGGGTAGTTCGGCGCCGTTCGGCGCTCTATGACCTTCACCTGCATGCGGGATGGCTGTGAATAGGAGATGGCTATCACCTCTTGGCATCTCCTACCTACCTCGTTGTGAAGAGGTGTGAAGAGGGCATTTGTTTGGTTGGGCTTCGCGCTGAGACTACCGAACGGTGATAGCTGGGATGTTGTCCGACCTCTCGTACGCTACCGCAAGAAGTGAGCAATATTGCTCAGTCCCATTTTGGAACTGAGATTAGCGTGGTAGAGATGTCCCTAAAGGAAGACCCCAGTAAAGTTCCTCCCCGTCGCGGGCTGTTGAAAATGCAGACACGGCGCTGACTATAGGGTGTAAACAGACTTCAACCTCTGAAGAGTATCGTCGAGGGCCGCTTTCAATGCGCGCGTTGATGACCGCTGCCGAAGCACCTCGTGAACTGAAACCGCCCGTCATGCGCGCTATTGTGTCGAAGGCGTCAATTTCAAAGGGATGATTGGGCACGGCAGTCGAAGAAAGCTGGTACATATGCGCTCGATCCGGTCATCTGTCGTTGCCGAGCGATCCGTCGTTTAAATGCACATGCGCCAGGTGAGTGTGAAAAATCAACAGCTTCCGGCCTGAGGAAAATTATTATGGATAGGGTAGGCAAACCTAAGAGATATGTGATCAACAAGGATGCAAGCGGCCATCCGGTTTCTGGTCATTGTTCCAAGTGCGGGCGCATTTTCCAATTTGAGAATACGACAGGAGTCCGACACATGGAAAAAGCCTTTGAGACGCATGAATGCCCGCGGGACGTGCAGGGGATTACCAACCACTACCAAAAATTCTGGCGACAGTCCCAACATGGGGACCGTCGCCATGGCGAGAACCCGGAGACGCGTGGCGCCACCGGAGGTATCGGAAAGGGAGATAGCGCACAAGCCGACAAAGCTTAAGAACGAAGGCTTTCATCAGTTTCGTGCTGGCTATGGCCAGCTCTGGGAGAGCCCATCGGAGGATGGCGATGAAGACGGAGTAATTGTCTGGACAACGCCCGACCGGTGACCTCGCTCGCGGATCGTCTCTAAAATTGCAGGACCGCAGGGGCAGTCTTGTAACGCCTTCAAGCCCGCGCCCGTCGGCCCCTTCGGCGCTCATCCTGTTTGACACCCTACATGGTTTCCGACATTAACTACGATTAAGCCTAGTAGATAATGTAGACGGAGTGCTCTGGGGAGGAGTTCTTCTGCGTGTGCCACGCTGAGCTTGTGCGTGCGCTCTGCCGCGATATATCCGTTGAAAAAGAGGCGGTAAAGCCCATGACCTCGCCTTACTGCTGCCAGCGGTCCTGAAAGAGGATCATGGTGCGGCCCTGAACCAACAGAGTGAGAGCGTACAGCGCGCAAGGCAAGTCAGCAGATGAGATTTCCCGGAACAGCAGCAGAAGAGAAAATCTTATTGTCCTCCCGCCTTCACAAACCTGACACCGGAACAAGCTAAGAAATTTGTTGCAAACCGTGACAACTGCAGCGCAGTGTAAGCTGCCGATTTATTGCAGTGGCTGCGACCACAGCCGCAAGAAAAGGAAGAAAAGCAAAATGAACAGTCGGGCGATACTACGGATCAACGGAAACGCTCGGCATAGGGCCAAGACAGGACCATTACAGGGCTAGACCGTGTGATGTCTCTCGCCCTTCAGGGTCCGACTCTTACGCGATACGGTCGCCGTGGATCTTCTGGAATAGGCCATCCCGTCAGACGCTACGCTTGTTCGTCATTGGGGAGATCCGTTTCGTCTGTAGCAACAGAAGCCACGCAGGGATTTTTGGAACGCCGGTGCGCGATTCGGCGGACCGTTTCTACCCCAAAACCCCGTCTCTTTTGCGATTGTGCGCCGCGATAGAGAAGCGCTCATTGACGATGCGAATGACTGTTTTGGGACGCAGGTGGCGAACCACAAAGAAACCTGCAGGCGCAATCTGGACATGCCGAGTCTTTCGGGTCATACCTCCGCGTTTGACGTGGAAGATGTCCGGGTAACGGATGGCGGGCGGTAGCCACTTCGACGAATTTCAGAAAGCCTTCAGCTGCAAAGCGGGCCAGCCTAATCGTCCGCGCCATCGCGAGCCGCCTCTGGTGAGCGGAATGCTTAGGTATTCAGCGTACGTTGGAATAGATGGGATTTGCGCTCGTTTTTGTGCAGCCACTGTATGTTTTCAGGACAGTGAGTGTATGAATCCTGGACAGTCTCGTTCCGCGGGACGTTTCTGATCGCACGGTTCTCGTGCGTGATTTCGTGTCGCACAACCGAATACGCCAGACTCTCAAGTCGCTCAGCCTGCGTCTGATTCTAAGACGCGCCAAGCTGATCAAAACATCGAACGGAGAAATAGTTCATGCTTTCGAAGCGCGTCACTTCTTTATTGGTTGTACTCGCAGCCGTCCTCGCTTGTGAACTTTATCCCACGGGAGCCGCAGCGCAAATGTTTTCCCGCGTAAGCGCGAAAGCTGCCAGCCCTCTAACCCGCTCGCTATCCATTCCGAAGTCTCCGCGGCCATTGACTCCGGCGGAAGAAATGTTCGCGTCACAGCACAAGAATCTTAAGCCACGACCCAGGACGACACCCGGTCTGCCGACATCTGCCAAGCAGATCTTCAAGACCGCGATCACCTCTAGTTCTGGTGGCTCGGAAACCTATAACGCCGCCACCGCCGACCTGAACGGCGATGGCAAGCTCGATGTGGTAATGGCGAGCCAGTGCTCTTCGAACAATTGCTCGAACGGGGCCGTGACTGTTCTGCTGGGCAATGGCGATGGCACGTATCAAACGCCAGTCAGCTACGCGACGGGCACTTCCACCCGATTTGTCGCGCTCAGCGACGTCAACGGCGACGGCAAACTCGACATCCTCGCGGCGAATTACTGCAATAGCGATTGCTCGTCCGGCACGGTCAGTGTGCTTTTGGGCAACGGCGACGGCACCTTCCAGCCAGCTGTCGCATACAACACCGGAACCTCGAGTTCCATCGCGATGGTCGTTCGCGACGTGAACGGCGACGGCAAACCTGACCTGCTTGTACTGGATCAGTGTGTCGGCTCGTGCGCAAGCGGTGGATTAAGCGTGCTGCTCGGCAATGGCGATGGCACCTTTCAAACAGCGATCGTTTACCCTTCAAGTGGAAACAGTTCACAGGGAATCGCTGCCGCCGACCTCAACGGTGATGGCAAACTTGACGTGGCAATCGCCAACGCCTGCAACAACAACAGTGATTGTTCAAGCGGCAGCGTAAGTGTGTTCCTCGGCAACGGCGATGGCACCTTCCAAAACGCCGTTAGCGTAAGTTCAGTGGGTTATAGTTCCAACGGATTGGCAATCGGCGACGTGAACGGCGATGGCCATGCCGATCTCGTTGTATCCAATCAATGTAACAGCAGCTCGAACTGCACAAGCGGCACGCTCAGTGTAGCGCTAGGCAACGGCAACGGCACCTTCCAGACCGCCGTTCAGTACCCGTCAGGCGGACTCTACACACAATCTGTGGCGCTCGGTGATCTCAATGGTGACGGCAAACTCGATATCGTTGCCACCAATCAATGCCAGTCCAACTCCAATTGTGAGAATGGCAACTCGACAAGCGTTCTTTTGGGCAATGGAGACGGAACGTTCCAATTGAACGCCAGCTACGCAGCCGGATCGAGCAACTTTGACGAGCTCGAAGGCCCATCTCTTTCAACGGTGAGTCTGGCCGATACCAACGGAGACGGTAAGCTTGACGTTTTGGTAACGAATTCCTGCAGCGGCGCCGATTTTGACTGCGGCAGTGGAGCAATCAACGTCCTGCTGGGCTATGGCGATGGCACGCTGCAAGCGGGCATCATTTACTCGGCACCAGGTTCGGCAAATGGACTTGCCACTGGGGATGTGAACGGCGACGGGAAACCTGACCTAGTGATCGCGAACGAATGCAATACCGACTGCAGCGCGGGAACGGTAAGCATTCTTCTCAACAATGGCGATGGCACATTTCAAACTGGAAACACCTATCCATCTGGCGGACAATATACGCTCTGGGCGGCAACCGGCGATGTGAATGGCGACGGCAAAGCCGACATTGTTCTGTCCAACCAGTGTGGAGTGCCCAACGTCTGCACAACGAGTTCGGTGAGCGTCCTCTTGGGCAACGGTGACGGTACTTTCCAGTCAGCGACTTCCTACAGTTTGACCAGCACGGATGGCGAGTCGATCGTCCTCGGAGATGTGAATGGTGACGGCAAGCTCGACATCGTAGTAGTCATTCAGTGTGCGGATAATACTTGCAGCGGCGGAGCAGTCGACGTCCTGCTTGGCAATGGCGATGGCACATTTCAGCCGGCGGTCGCTTATAGCTCGGCCGGAGTTTACGCTATCGGTGGCGCGATCGGCGATGTGAACGGCGACGGAAAGGCGGACATCGTTCTCATTAACGATTGCAATGATAACACCTGCGCGAATGGCACGGCCGCTGTCCTACTCGGCAATGGAGATGGCACCTTCCAGCCGGCAGTCCTCTACAGCACGGGTGGCCAAAGCGCGAACTCCATGCAATTGGCCGATATAAATGGCGACGGCAAGCTCGATATCGTCGCTGAAAACCGATGCGCCAGCAATAGCAACTGTTCCACTGGTTCACTGGTTGTCCTGCTCGGTAATGGAGACGGTACGTTCCAGACCGGCGTCGCAACGATCATGAACAGCCAGTTCTTCTTCTCCCAGACGCTGGTCGTCGCCGACTTCAACGGAGATCAGAAGCTCGACGTTGCTTTCGGAGGCGCTGACACGTTCCTCTTAGGCAATGGCGACGGCACTTTCCAGGCTCCGATGTCCCTTGGCACCAGCGGCAACAGCACCGTGGTCGCTGACTTCAATGGCGACGGACGTCCGGACCTCGCGATCGGCGGAGTTACGATTCTTCTCAATATCTCCGACGGTTTCAAAGTCCTTACGACAACCGCCGTCAACAGCTCGAGCAATCCTTCAAGCTTCGGACAATCCGTCACCTTCACCGCGACGGTCACTCCGCAGGTGCCAGGCAACCCGACCGGAACCGTTACCTTCACCGATGGCGCAACGCAACTCGGTCAGGTCACGCTCGCAAATGGTGCGGCAGCCTACACAACCTCGGCTCTGGGAATCGGATCGCACTCGATCACAGCTTCCTACAGCGGCGACTCGAACGACGGCGTCAGCACTTCCACCACGCTCAGCCAGGTGGTTGCGATCGCCTCGACCACAACCGCACTCTCCGGCGCTCCAAATTCCGCGAACGTCGGCCAGGGCGTAACCTTCACCGCGACCGTGACTCCGTCGAGCTCAGGAATGCCTACAGGTTCCGTCAGCTTCTATGATGGCGGGACCTTGCTCGGCAGCAGCGGGTTGAGCGCAGGTGTCGCAACCTACTCAACCTCCAGCCTGTCGGCCGCGACGCACAGCATCATCGCGGTCTACAGCGGCGACGATGATTACAGCAGCAGCACCTCGGGCACTCTGAGCGAACTTGTCAGCGCCCAGAGTTTCACGCTCTCTTCCACCGCGCTCTCGCCGGCGACGATCACCGCCGGCGGTTCGGCGCAGGGGACGATCACCATCAACCCAGCGGGCGCACTCAATCCCTCCACCGTCAGCCTCAGCTGCGCAGTGACGCCGGTTGTAGCTCCCGCCGTCACCTGCTCGGCGAGTTCGGTAACTGTCTCGAACGGCGTGGGCTCGGCCACGCTGCACGTCAGCACCGTCGCGCCTCACACGGCGGCACAGCCACCCGTAGCCAAACAGGAATCCGGATCGGGCAAGCTCTTCCTGCTCGCTCTGTTCATCCCTGGCCTGGCGTTGTGCGGAGCCGCAAGCGGCAAGTCGAATCGCGGCAAATTGCTCGGCTTCGGCATCGCCCTTCTGGTCCTCTCAAGCTGCATGTTCCAAGCGGCCTGCGGCGGAGTCAGCTCCTCGGGCACGCCGGTTCCGGGAACTCCCACCGGCGCTTACACGGTGACCGTAACCGGCACCGCCAACGGCATGCAGCAGACCGCCACGGTCACGCTGACGGTGCATTAAGGACGATGTGGTCTCGCGCAGAAGATCGCATGAGACCACATCGTTTCATTGGTTGTGGAATTGAGTTAAGAAGCCCGAACTATAACTGGCGCCGCTGTCCGTAACCTGGCGGCTGAGTCTGTTCTTGGGATCAGTAAAGCGTATCCTCCGGCTCCGATCAGCAGTGAACGCAGACCTGATCCGACCGGCCTCCTGTGGGTAACTCCCATACTGGATCGCAAAGTCAGAGCCGCTCAGTGACCGCCCAGCGATCCCCAGCGCAAACGTTTCGCTCGTGGACAAACTGGATGAAGTTCAGCAACAGTGTGCGGAAATGACTCCGCACCAATCCGCACCAGGCGAAAATGCCCGGGAGTCGATTCCTTCGGAAGTTGCCGATTTGATTGGTGGCGGCGGTAGGACTCGAACCTACGACCTACGGATTATGAGACCGTCGCTCTAACCACCTGAGCTACGCCGCCAAACTCGAGGAGAATGCGCGAAAGGAACCTCGGCGCCGGCACAGCATTCGTCGCGCGAGGCAATTGCCCGGAGCGTTGTCCGGCGTTCAATTCGATGTTCAATTCTAAGAGCGGCGGCCGCGTAGGTCAAACACCGGCGCATCAAGCCGGATATACTCTGCAGCAGGTCTTGTGATGCAACGCACGAGCGCGATAACGAAACGTCAAGGTCCTGAAGGTCCATGAAAGCGATCGCTGTCATCCCCGCCCGCCTGGCTTCCACGCGTCTGCCGCGGAAAATGCTGCGTGAGATCGCGGGCAAACCGCTGATCGGGGTGGTGTATGAAGCCGTTCATTCTTCGCCGCTGCTGGCGGAGGTCTTCGTCGCCACCGACTCGGAAGAGATCATGGATGTCTGCCGCCAGTACGGTTGGAAAGCGCGGATGACTTCGCCTGCGCATCACAGTGGCACCGAGCGAGTGCACGAAGTCTCCGTTCGCGAAACGGCCGACGTCTACATCAATGTGCAGGGCGATGAGCCCCTCCTGCGTCCCGAGCACATCGCCGCATTACTCCATGTCATGGAAAATCCTGCTGCCGAAGTTGGAACGCTGATGACTCCCGCGGCCGAAGTCGACATCCCCAACCCGAACGCCGTGAAAGTGGTTACGGATCTCAGTGGACGCGCGCTGTATTTCTCCCGCGCCCCCATCCCTTTCGATCGCGACGGCGCGCGGCCGCCTTACTTCAAGCACCTCGGCCTCTATGCCTATCGCAAACCCGCACTGGACCGCTTTATGAAATTGCCCGAGTCATCGCTGGAAAAAAGCGAGCGCTTGGAGCAACTGCGCTTTCTGGAAAATGGCATCCCGATTTTCGTGCGCGAGACTCCGCACGACAGTGTGGGTGTCGATACGGAAGAAGACCTGCAGCGTGTGATCAATATCCTGGGGAAGCGCTGATCTGCGCGGCGTTCAGAGTTACGGAGTCAGATCCTGCTTTCGCCCCCACTCTTTCGCGGCCGCCAGCCGTCGTGAGATAGCAGGATGCGAATGGAAAAACCATTCCACCCACTTCGAAGGGGTTCGCTCCGCAAGATTCTGTTCCGCCAATTTATTCATCGAAGTGATAAACGGTTCCACGCTCGAAATAGACTCGAAGGCATAGCGGTCCGCCTGCCTCTCGTTGAAGCGGGAATACGCATTCAGTGCGGGCATAAGCAGGAATGACAGTACCACGGAAACCAGCGCCAGCAAGGGCATGTCGGCGAAGTCCGACAGTTCCTCGAACATCCGCTGGTCCACCGCGTAATGAAGCACCCAATTCGCCGCCCAGAAACCAAACAGCGTGATCGCAGCCTGCACGAAAATACTCTTCAGGATGTGACGGTGTACGTGGTGCCCGAGCTCGTGGGCCAACACCGCTTCGATCTCTTCCGCCGTGTAGTTGTCGAGCAGCGTATCGGCCAAAATGATGCGGCGGGTCGCGCCCAGTCCGGTAAGAGCCGCATTCGCCTTCTTGCTTTTTTCTGAAAGTTTCCAGCGGTAGACGCCGCGCACCCGCGTCCCGGCGCGCTCGCTCAGCACCACCAGACGCCGGCGCAGGTCCTCATTATCGAGCGGTTCGAACTTATAGAAGATCGGAAAAAGAACGATCGGCGCCAGCTGAGCCAAAAGGATGAACAAGGCCATGAACAAGGCCCAAGCCAGCATCCACCAATGCTGCGGCCACTGCCGGATGGTGAGGTACAAGACTTCCACAACCACTGTCCCCAGTACGAGTCCAACCAGAAAACCCTTCAGTTCATCGCCTGCCCAGGAGCTGAATCTCTGCGTCGAAAGTTTGAATCTACCCTCCAGCAAAAAGCCGTAATAGTCGAGACCAATACTCAGCGCCTTACTGATTACCAGCAAGAGGACCAGGTATATGAACAGGGACAACGAATAATTCTGCAATCCCAGGCGATACGCCAGGTCGCGAAGCCAGTTCGACCACCCCGTCACCAACAAAACAATCAGAAACAAGAACCCGACCACAAAATCGGCAATGCCGATCCACCGCCGGATGCGATTGTAGCGGCGCGCCTCAGGCGAGTCGGGTGGGGCCGAATTGGAATCGTCAGCCATGGTTGAATTGTCGATCCCTATCTATGTATCCCACCTTCGGTCTGCGATGAGGTGGTCACCGGTCCTGCCACCAGACGTATCTCACAAATGTCCCGGGAAGGCGCGGCTTTCAGCCGTGCCGCTAGGAGTCCCAATCGACGCGGGGGTTTTGGCCCCTGAGGAACTCGCGGTTTACTTCATCAATTCATGGTGAGGTCATTCCCCGCTATGAACCACTATTCCTTACAAAATTCTCGCCCGTGACCAGCAACTCGCTCACCAACTCCGGCGATGAAGCCTCGGTGTAAAGCCGCAACAGTGGCTCCGTTCCGGAAGCGCGAAACAATACCCACGCTTCCGCCCCCTGCCCGTTGGTCGGTGCATCCAGGAAGAACTTTACTCCATCGAGATGCTCTTTCTTGAGCACGCGGTAGCGGCCAAGAGCCTGGGTACCCTCGGCGCGAGCCCGCTGAATCGCGCTCTGCTTCACATCTTCCGGAATGTGCAGATCCCGTCGCCCGTAATAATGCGGGCCAAACTCCCGCTGCAGGTCCGCCACCAGTTGCCCCAACGGTTTGCCTTCCTCCGCCATCACATTCGTAAGTAACAGGCAATTCAGCACACCATCGCGTTCGGGCAGAAATCGTGAATATCCGATGCCGCCCGACTCTTCTCCTCCAATCAGGATTTCGCGGTCCATCATCAGATCGGCAATGTATTTAAATCCGATGGAAGTTTCGTGCAGTGTGCGCCCATATTTCGCCGCGATACGGTCAAGCATGCGCGTGGTGTTGAACGCGCGCACCACATCCCCCGGCCACTTCTTGCGTTCTAAGAGCCAGCGCAACAACACGCAGAAGATCTTATGCGAGTCTACAAAGCTGCCGTCTTCAGCCACCGCGCCGATCCGATCGGCGTCCCCGTCAGTGGCCAGGCCGGCGTCGCACTTCTCGCGCACCACGGTCTGCTGCAGCATCGCCGTATGCGGCTCAATCGGCTCCGGGTTGATCCCGGGGAACAGCGGGTTCAGTTCCTGACGAATCGCGACGTACGGCACGCCGCGCTCGGCAAATATTCCCGCCAGCACGCCACGTCCAGAGCCATACATGGCATCTACGGCAAACTTGAATTTGGTTTTCGCGACGAGATCCATATCAGCAAAACGGCAAACGGCGGCGATGTAGGATTTCTTAAGATCAACTTCCTCGATGACGCCCTTGCTCCCTTTGGGTGCGGCATCCAGAGCAAGTTCTTCCTCGATCTTCTTCATGATCGCGGGCGTAGCCGAGCCGCCAAATTTGCCCTTGAACTTTACCCCGTTCCAGTTCCACGGATTGTGACTCGAGGTGACCATCACTCCGCCCGCCGCACCCGCATGTTTCACCGCGTAGGAAATCGCGGGAGTGGGCGTGTAATCGTTGGCTAGCTTTACCGGAATTCCGGCAGCAGCAATTACTTCGGCCACGATCTGCGCCGCCCGAGGCGACGCGAAGCGCGTGTCGTACCCAACGAACACTCCACGTTCCGCCTCCTCGTATTTCAGCACATAGGAAGCAATCGCTCCCGCCACCCGCCGCACATTCTCGAAGGTGAAGTCCTCGGCAATGATGCCACGCCAGCCATCGGTTCCAAATTTGATCTCTGGTGTCATGGGTACTCGGTGGTTAGCAGCTTACAAGTTCTGTCATAAATGGTTGGAAAGGGCACGGCCTCAGCCCAGCCGCTGGTGGCCGCAAACGAAATGGTTTTCAGCCCCTGAAGAATGCCGCGTTTACTCCTTCGGTTCATTGGGAAATGGCTTTTCATAGCTGAGAAGACAATTGGCAATCGAACTCACTCCCCACTAATCGCTAGCCACGTTCCTAAGTCAACCTATACAGCTTCTTCTCATCGAGATACTTCACTACCTTGCCCACATCCTGCGCGTGTTGCCGGGTCGTAATCAGCAATGCATCCGGAGTTTCCACTACAATCAGATCACTTACGCCTATGGCCGCAACAAATTTGCCCGGTGCGTGAATATAATTCTCTCGCGCATTCAGCAGAAACACGTGGGGGGCCACCACCAAATTACCTTCAGGCGGCGTATTCTTCGCGGTATGGTGCTCGTGCAGCGCCGTCCATGAGCCTAGATCGTTCCAACCAAAATCGGCCGGCAGGCAATAGATGTTCCCCCCCTCCTCGCCTTTTGCCGAACGCGGCTCCAGCACCGCATAATCCACGCTAATATTTTCGCATTCCGGATAGAGCCGCGCGAAAGTGGCAGCAAATTTGCGCGTTCCGTAACTCCCTGCGATTTTTTCCAGCAACGACGCCGTCTTGGGTAAGTGTTCCGTCAGGGCTTCGACCAGAGTCTGCGCACTCCACAAAAACATTCCGCTGTTCCAGAAGTAACTGCCCGCCGCCACAAACTCAGCGGCTCGTTCAGCATTCGGTTTTTCCGTGAACCGGCGCACATGCAAGGCGTCGCCGTGAAACAGTCCTCCCGTCTCGATGTAGCCGTACCCCGTCTCCGCCCGATTGGGACGGACGCCCAGCACCGCTATGTTCGCGCCGGCTGCGGCAACTTCAATCCCACGCTCCAGCGTTTCGCGGTATCGTTTCTCATCCCCAATTACGTGATCGGCAGGAAATAATCCAATGATTGCGCTGGGATCCTGGCGCAACAACAAGAACGCGGCCAGTCCGATCGCCGGCGCCGTGTTTCGCCCGATGGGCTCAGCCAGTATTTGTGCCTTGGGCAGGTTCGGAAGCTGCTTTGCGATGGCGGGTCGCAGATCTTCGTTGGCAATGACCCAGAACTGTTTCACCGGAGCCAGCGGCAAAAGGCGCGCCACGGTCTGCTGAATCATCGTCTGCTTGCCAGCGAGCGCCAGCAATTGCTTCGCCCGCTTCTTGCGGCTGAGGGGCCAGAAACGCGTGCCGCGGCCGCCGGCCAGGATTACGGGATAGAAGTTGAAATTCTTCGCCAAGAGTTTTTCTCAGGAGATTCTGTCAATCGTAAAAAATTTCAAACGCTGCTACATTCTCGTTTCCGGCTCAGGCAGTGGCTTCCCGGGCACATATGCCTTCAGAAATTCCAGCGCCCACTGCGGCCGTACGCCGAATTTACCAACACCGGCGGGAACAATCACCGCGTCACCTTTTGCCAGCGTAACCGGATCCATGCCCGCTGCCTCAATTACTCCGCATCCTTCGAGGGCAACCAGAATCTGCACTGAACTCCGTCCCGAATCGTCATGTGTCGCGAGCTCTAGTCGTTCCTTCGCCTCGAACATATCCACTACAAAATAAGGCGCTCCGACCAGCGGCGCATGCCGATTTTTGCTGCCGACAACCTGCTGCGGCGCCGGGCGCAATACCTTGCCCGACTTCACCTTTTCTCTTACCGCCGCCATGCCATCTTTCAGATGCAACTCCCGCGGACGCCCGTAATCATACAGACGATACGTCGTATCCGACTGCTGCTGCGTCTCCACCACCACCGATCCTGGCCCCAGTGTGTGCACCGTGCCGCCGGCAACATAAATCATGTCCCCCGCATAAACATTGATCCAGTTTAGAACCTCCTCAGCACGCTTCTGATGAATCGATTCCTCCAGTTGCCGCGTGGTAATGCCGGGCTTCAATCCCAACGCAATCTGTGCCCCAGGCTTCGCGTGAGCGATATACCAACACTCGGTTTTCCCCCACGGTTGGCCCACGCGCAGGGCTTGCTCGTCGTCGGGGTGGACTTGCACGGAGAGCTTCTCGTGCGGGAAAAGAAACTTGAGCAACAATGGAAACCGTTTGGCGTCGCGCGCCGCCTCGCCCACCAGGTCGCGCTGATATTCCTCGCTCAACTGCGCAAGCGTTCTCCCGGCCAGCGGCCCGTTCCCCACTTTGCAATCGTCCCCGCTCAGCCAGGCCTCTCCAATTTTCTCCTCGAACCTGTGATTGGGATAAATCGGCGATAGATTCTGCGTACCCCACGGACGAGGATCAAATCCCGGAAGCATCAACAATGGATAAAGATCTCCCATACAAGTCTTTGATCACAAACTTATAGTCATAAAAAAGACCGCTCGAAAACAGAACGGCCTTTGCTGAACTCTATGATTCAAATCCCGCGCTCACTCGCCTATAGCGCGCCGAAAAACTTCCGCATGCGTTCCAGTCCTCGATCCAGTTCAGCCCTCGAAGTGGCATACGAGACGCGAATGTGATCGCCCGTGCCGAAGCCTTCGCCGGGAACGGTAGCGACGTGAGCCTCTCGCAGCAAGCGCCCAGCCACATCTGATGCAGATTTGAGACCCCCGCGCCCAAGAAAAGAAGAAATATTCGGATAGGCGTAGAACGCGCCCTCCGGCAGCGTACACGCCACCCCCGGAATCGAGCGCAGACCCTTCACCACATGATCGCGCAACTGAATATATTCGCGGCGCATCTGCTCCACACACTCCTGCGGTCCCTCGAGCGCGCCCACCGCAGCCTTCTGCACGATCGAAGTCGGGTTCGACGTCGACTGACTCTGCAGCTTCGCCATGGCGCTTACCACCGTCGCCGGCGCCAGGGCGTATCCCAGCCGCCAGCCAGTCATCGCGTAAGTCTTCGACAGCGAGCCCAGCACCACCATCCGTTCTTTATATTCGCGCAGCGATCCGACAGAAAAATTCCTGCCGGTGTAATTCAGATACACATAGCACTCATCCGACAACACCCAAATCCCGCGCTGGTGCGCCAGACGAATAACCTCGGTCATATCCTCCGAACTCATCACCGCTCCCGAAGGATTCGAAGGCGAATTCAGAATGATGACTTTTGTGCGCGGCGTGATCAGTTGGGCCACCATCTCCACAGTCACGCGGAATCCCTGCGCCTCGTCCGATTCCAGCAGAACGCATTTCCCGCCTGCATAGCGCACAATGTCTTTGAAAGAAACCCAGTACGGAACCGGCAGAATCACTTCGTCGCCGTGATCCACCAAGACCTGGATAGCATTGAACAACGCGTGCTTACCGCCTGTCGAGGCAATCGCTTCCTCGCGCCGGTAGTCGGAATCGAAGTCCGCCGCATGGCGATGGACGATGGCATCGCGCAGCTCGGCAGTCCCAGCCACGGCCGTGTATTTTGTGAAGTTTCCCTGAATCGCGGCTATCGCTGCGTCCTTAATATGCTGCGGGGTCGCGAAATGCGGCTCGCCCGCGCCCAAATCCACTACGTCGATTCCCTGCGAGCGCAGCTTCTCTGCCTCGGCCACCACCGCCATGGTGGCGGAGGGCTCGATGCGATTGATTCTTTCCGTGAGTCGATGGGCTTCTGTCGTTGCCGTGGTCATGACTTCTTTTTCCTTTTCTTCGGGACTTTCATCACGTGCGGATCTCGAAGTTTGTACGCGGGCTCCAGTCTTTCGCGCAGCTTTTGCTCCACCACGTCCGGCACGAGCCCTCCCACCGGACCGCCCGCCTGGGCCACTTCGCGCACCAGCCGCGAACTCACATACGAATACTTGTCGGCCGGCATCATAAACACCGTTTCCAGCGTCGGCTCGAGTTTGCGATTCATCAGCGCCATCTGCAGTTCATATTCGTAGTCGCTGATCGCGCGAATGCCCCGCAACACGCATTTCGCGTCGATGGATTTGGCAAATTCCACCATTAGACCGTCGAAGGTATCGAGGCGAACATTTTTCAGACCGGCCGTAAGCTCTCGCAGCATCTCCAGTCGCTCCGCCACCGTAAACATCGGCGTCTTCTCCGAGTTCCGCAAAATCGCCACCACCAGTTCCTCAAAAATCTTGCTTCCTCGCTCAATCAGATCGAGGTGCCCATTCGTAGGCGGATCAAACGAACCGGGATAAACAGCGATACCCTTATTCAATCGTCCTCACAGAAAGGCTGCGGGTTGAGCACTAGAGCACAAGCAATCTGAGCAACGGCGGAGCAATAGAAGATTTTATGCGGGCGGGAGCAACAATGGCAATCGGGATCGGCTTTGTAGCCTTCGATCCTGGCTTTCGATCCTGACTTTCGATCCTGGCTTTGTGAAGTTTGTCCGCAAAAGTTGTGGAAGTTGTCATCCCGCGCAACGCGGGGGATGCCGCCGTAATCAGCAACAACCTAGGTCCCTTGCCTCGCTCGAGATGACAATCCCAATTACAGTCTCAGCGCTTGGCTGCCACCGGCACCTTCACCGCCTCCGGCGGCACGCTCGGCATCGTAGTGACGCGGCTCATCGCCCCATTCGTCGGCCCGGAAGCCGACGATTGGGGTGCGCTCTGGGTCAATCCCAGCGCCTTCCGCACTTCGGTGTCCAGCTTTGCCATCACGTCCTTATTGTCTTTCAAGAACTGGCGCGCATTCTCGCGTCCCTGGCCAATGCGCTCGCCTTTATAGCTGAACCATGACCCGGACTTTTCCAGAATGTTGTTATTCACGGCAATGTCGAGCAGGTCGCCTTCCCGCGAAATGCCTTCTCCGTAGAGAATGTCGAACTCTGCTTCGCGAAACGGGGCCGCCACTTTGTTCTTCACTACCTTCACTTTGGTCCGCGACCCGGTCACCACGTCACCGTCTTTAATCGCGGCAATGCGTCGGATATCGACCCGTACCGAAGAATAAAACTTGAGCGCGCGTCCGCCAGTCGTCGTTTCCGGATTGCCAAACATCACGCCAATCTTCTCGCGAATTTGGTTAATAAAAATCAAACATGTTCTCGACTTCGAAACCGTTCCCGTCAGCTTGCGCAGCGCCTGCGACATCAACCGCGCCTGCAGGCCCATGTGGCTGTCGCCCATTTCGCCATCAAGTTCGGCCTTAGGCACCAGAGCGGCGACTGAATCCACCACTAGCACGTCAATCGCGTTCGAGCGCACCAGCGCCTCCGTGATCTCCAACGCCTGTTCACCATAGTCCGGCTGCGAGACCAGCAGGTTATCCACGTCGACGCCCAACTTCTTCGCGTAACCGGGATCGAGCGCATGCTCGGCATCCACAAACGCGGCCATGCCACCGGCTTTCTGAGCCTCGGCAATCACCTGCAAAGTAATCGTGGTTTTGCCCGATGACTCCGGCCCAAACACTTCCACCACGCGCCCGCGGGGAAATCCGCCCACGCCCAAGGCGGCGTCAAATGAAATCGACCCGGTCGGAATCACCGCGATGGGCACGATCGCTTCCTTCGACCCCAACCGCATGATCGAGCCCTTGCCAAACTGCTTTTCAATCTGTGAGACCGCCAGTTCAATCGCCCTGCCCCGTTCGTCCGCCATGGGAGTGGCTCCTTTAGAAATGCCTCATGAAATGAATCTGGCCGGATTATACATACACATTGAAGCGAATAAAAGGCGAATCTAATAAATAATGGTGGATATCGTTCCGAAATCGGCATACGTGTACCGTTTTGTGGGTTGCCATCCCGATCGGAGCTTGTCATTCCCGACGGGAACAGTAAGCCCAGTGGAGGGACTGGCTGTTTCCACTGCGGTTACAAGCCCTCCGGCTTCCGCCCGGTGTATTTTTCAATCTTCTTCAACCCCACCCGCTCGGCCACGCATTCCCAAAAAGCGGATAGATTTCGGGGACGTTCTGATTTGCTCGGTCCGGTCGGCAATGACTTGAAGAGCCAGGGCGGTCACATTCACTTCATCATCCTGTTCGCTGGTCCCATCGGCCATGACGCCTGGAAGCTCAGGCACCTCGGCCAGCCATCGACCATCACTTTCTCTTTCAAAAACCATGCTGAAAGGTTCATCATCGGGAGGATGGGGAACGGTTGCCAGGGGACCTCCTGCCGCATTATGGCGAATTTCGATCGTCGCAGCGATCATTTGTCGCTCTGAGCCTGGAGTCAATCTTAATTTTTATTGCGGCGACAACGGAACGGCAAGTGCCGCAGGAAATTATCTCTGCAGCAAATCCACCGGCGCCGTCACGTCGTGCACCCTGAAATACTTAGCCAGCGCAGGATACTTCCGCGCCACCGCCTCATACATCGCGTAAGCCACATTGCGATAAGAAACATGCCCCGCCGGCGTGGTCCGCAGCTCGGCAATATAGGCCGCCTCGGCAAAATCCATCTTGAAGAGAGCGCGCTTGCGAAACGCCAGCGGAATTGCGTACTGCGAATTCTCTTCCGCCTCAGAGGTGTTGCGCGCAGCCAACTTCTCTACCGCCGTCTGCACACGCCGCATCGCCGCGTCGAAACGTCCCCGCATGCCGGCATCTTCCACATCGAGCAGCATTTCGTAACCATGCTGGGTGGTACATCCCTGCATCACCTGGATGCACCGCCGATGCCGGTGCATGTCGCGAAAGCCGCCCGTATCCATGAGGATGTCGAAGCGGAACTGCTGTCCCGCGCGGAATCCGCGCAGCATCTCATCGTGCCTGCCGCGATGCCTCAACCCCAGGTCGATGATCTCCCGCCGCCGTCGTTCCCCCGCTACTTGCACGGCCTGCCGAATCTGCCGATAAGAATGGTGGCAATGCTCATAGAGCAGGGTGGTCGCAATCTCCACTTCGAGGGGTTCTTCATCGAGCAAGTCTACAATCGCCTTTGACGGCGCCAGGGGCTCGCCTGCCATCAACTCGCGCGCCGCCTGCCGCAACTCCCGCCGCGTCTCCATCTCA